>Ga0265298_10001325_pt1 | contig 36596 bp, 28 predicted proteins | sample AusTroGonzalo_MG_3_FD_193486 | JGI IMG/M metagenome (GOLD analysis project Ga0265298, IMG submission 193486) | Bovine rumen microbial communities from tropical cattle in Woodstock, Queensland, Australia - Gonzalo_01 | ecosystem: Host-associated > Mammals > Digestive system > Stomach > Rumen ...
GCTAGCAAAAATTGACGAACAAATCATATTATTACGCTCACAAAGAAATCTGGCTCAGATGAAACATACCAGTTTAATACTATTTAAAAATGAATATGTTAAAAAATTAAATAAGTTAAAGAAACTTAAAGTGGCTAAGGATATATTATTCAAAGGAATATTGAGCCAACTCAGTTTTATTGATCAATTGTACCATTTATTTGATTTAGGAAACCAAATGAAAAATGATGGTAGGGCATGGGATGCATTTATTAAGTCTATTCCTGTCCCTTGTGAGAATGATGAAGATAATGCAAATGCATTGGTTGCGAATTCCATATCAGATAAAAATTATATACAAAGTGATTATAGAATGGCGCTTGGTGTATCTGTTATAGTGACAGCGGTCGATAACCTGGTGAAACTGAATAAGGTAGCTGATTTTATAATAAGTATAATAACATCTTTTATACAAGACGCAGCGGATAAACACTTTAAAAGTGGTATAGCATTATCAAAGCGGCAAATGCGAATACGCAATAATGAAAAATATGCTCTTGAATGTAATAAAGAAAAGGAGGATGAACCTGAAGGAGAAGAGTCCGGTAATGAAGATGCTAAGCATGTTTTAGATCCTGCAGGATTTGTATATGAATGTGTGGAAAACAATCGTGTGGAGGGCGTAACCGCAACTATCTACTATAAAGATACAGTTCGAAACGAATTTGGCGAAGTTGCCGAAGCAGAGATAGTATGGAATGCAGAAGAATATGAGCAGGAAAATCCTCAAATAACCGATGAAAATGGTGAATACCAATGGTTCGTACCGCAAGGTCTGTGGCAGGTTCGCTTTGAGAAAGAAGGATATGAGCCGACTCAGAGCGAGTGGCTTCCTGTTCCTCCTCCGCAATTAGAGGTGAATATTCCTATTGTGCAATTGCGTCAACCGGAAGTTATTAATGCCATTGCACACAAGGATGCTATTGACATTACGTTCGATAAGTACATGCTACCCGAACTGCTGAATTCGGAGAATATCTTCGTGACTGCTAATGATCATCTGGTATCGGGAACTATCACATTGTTGGATAAACAGCAGGCCTATGGTGATGATGCGGCTTCGTATGCCAGCAAAGTACGTTTCGTGCCTGATGCTGAGTTCACAGCTCCGCATATTACGCTTACTGTTAGTAGTCGTGTGCATAGTTATGCGGATGTGCCGATGGCGCAGACCTTCCAACAGGAGTTTGACGTGGAGAATGTCGGTGTGATAGAACAGGTACAAATGCCTATACCGTCCATAAACAATGGTTCTACCGTTGTTGCAGGTACGGAACTTACCCTTACTTGTACTACTCCGGGCGCAACCATTCGATATACAATGGATGGTTCAGAGCCGGATTGCTTGACGGGTCTGTATTATGGAGCGCCTATAGTGCTTTACGGAACGGACCACATCACCATTAAAGCAATCGCATGTGCCGAAGGGTATAACCCCAGCGACGTAGTGAATATGATCTACTACATTGATGATGGCGCAAGTTCGGTAGAGAATGTACAGGAGAATAAGGTATCTTGTTTCAAGATCCTCCGAAACGGACAAATCTTCATCATCCGCGATGGCAGGACATATACCGTAACAGGACAAGAGGTACGGGAATAGTTGATAGTGCTGCGCGCGTTTATAGCCTGCGGGTTATAAACAGCAAAGCGATACACTTCTAACGGAGCACGGCTCCTGTCAACTCTCAAAAAAACGCTCTCCGGGGCGTTTTTTTGGTGCTGACAGGCTATACTAAATATGTACTTTTTTTCGTGCTTTTTTGTGTTTAATATATTGATAATCTGGTGTTATTGCCGTACCTAAATATACTTTTATGCCATAGAACATACGCGTATGTTTGCTCATGTCATAAAAAAGCAGTAATTTTGCCGTCGAATTAACAAAGTTAACCAACCAATCAATTCAAATAACCAAAAATCATTCGTATGAAAAAAATCTTCTTCTTGAGCGCTCTCTTAAGCGCCGGTGTGATGGGCTTTGCTGCCAACCAGTATTGCGGCGAACCTACCAGTAATGAGAATTTCACTTTTTCGCTCACCCATGTGAATGCCAACACCTATCGGGTGCAACTGGATGCAGTCGGTGAGGACCGTTTTGTATCGGCTGTGAACATCAATGCGGGTATCAACCAGACGGCAGGCCCCGGTATCTTCCTTGGCGGAGACAATATTGCGAACTGGGTGGTGACTCCTACAAGTGCGTCTATTGACTTTGAGACGGCTTCCGCGGAGTCCGTTCCTACGGCTTTCTATGTCAACTACTTCGCTTTTGCAAAAGACGGCGGCGGTGTGATTGAGATCAATATCAATGCGGACGACATCGACTGGACGGCCAAGTGCGGTGGGGTAGAGAAGAATGATCCCCAGCTGAGCCTGAACGCCGAAGAGGTGACTCTGGATGCCGACAAGGCGGAGACGTTCCTCATCCTTGCGACCACGCTGAGCGACGGTCTCGTTTCGTACGAGAGCAGCAATGACGGTGTGGCTTCGGTCAATGAAGGCGGTCTGGTAACCGCTCTGGGTCGCGGTACGACTACCATCACTGTACGCGTTGCCGAAACAGAGACGTATGCGCCCGCCAGCAAGAAACTGAAAGTGACCGTTACCGGCGCCATCAGCTGGGATGCCGTAGAGTGGCTGGAGAACAGCAATGAGAAATACAAACTGGTGGTAGAACCGGAGATCGGCAGCCAGTTCGGCGGCAGACGTATCCAGGGCGAGAACCTGTGGATCGGTTTCCCGTCTGCGGTATGGGGCGACAACTCGTCTGTAGAGCACACGGCTGTTGGTGCAGGCGTCAGCTTCCCGCTCAGCCAGTTCACCAAGGAGTTCAACTATTTCAACTTCATCTGCGACGGCGTGACCTATTCCTTCATCCTCTATTATGTGGACGGCGAGAAGGGTGACACCACGGCTATCGACCAGGTGAAAGAGGCTCCCAAATCCCGCAAGGTGATTGAGAACGGCGTGCTCTATATCGAGAAGAACGGCGTCCGTTACAACGTACTTGGCACTATTCAATAACCCATTTAATACTTACTAACATGAAAAAACTTTCTTTTTTGGCTGCGCTGTTATGCGCAAGCATGATGAGCTATGCAGCTCCGACTAACTTTGCCTTGGCATCGGAAGGCTCATCCGCAGAAGCAACCAGCGGTAATGCTGCATTAGCTATTGACGGTAACAACGGCACGCGTTGGGAGTCGGGTCAGACCGATGACGAGACCTGGACGCTCAACTTGGGTCAGGCGCGTACGTTCAATCAGATCAAGATCAACTGGGAAGGCGCTTACTGCACCGAGTACACCATCTCCACCTCCAATGACGGTGAGGACTGGACCTTATGGCACAGCGAGACCGGGCTGGGTGCTGCCGGTTGGTGGTCTGTTTATAAAGAGACGCCTGTCACAGCGCAATATATCCAGTACCACGGTACCAAGCGTGCTACCCAATACGGGCAGTCGTTCTTTGAGTTTGAGGTGTACTATCTGGAATCGGCACCGAAGGTATATACCCAGATCGAGGGCCTGACCATCGTAGCCAATTCAACCGGAGAGAATGATGTGAACCGTGTGATTGACGGCAATGCCGGTACTGAGTGGCAGGGTCGTCCCGCCGGTATGACGGGAGGTGACGAGGAGTCTCGTACTTTTGACGCATGGTTCGTTGCAGACCTCGGCGGTTTCTATACCGTAGAGAAAGTGGATATCCATTTTGAAGGCGCCTGCGCGCAGGATTATCATATTGATTTCTCGCTGGATAACGAGAACTGGGAGCTGGGTTATGACTTTGTTGGTACCACCGGTGTCTACGGCCGTACGGACGAAGTGACGGAGTTGGACAACAACCAGAAGGTGCGTTTTGTCCGCTTCTGGAGCACCAAGGCTGCCACCGAATGGGGTATGAAGATCTTCGAGTTCCGCGTTTATGGCGCAGAGTGGGTGGACAGCGGTGACACCGAAGCACCGGTGATGGTATCGGCTGCGCTCGTTTCGAAGACATGGAACAGCGCCGTGATAGCCGTGTCGGCTACCGACAATCACGAGGTGGTCAAGTACCACGTGGTGGATGCCACCAATGAGATAGACGTGAAGTGCTTCCCCGCTGAAGGCAAGATCACGGTGAAGGATCTGATCTCCGAGACCGGCTATAACTTTGTTATCACCGCTATTGATGCTGCCGGCAACGAGTCCGCCAACAGCAAGGCGGTAGCCGTAACCACTCCGGTTCGTATCATTGTGCCGAACGTAGCAGCTCCGGTTCCGACCTGGGATGCTTCTCTGGTGAAGAGCCTCTATAGCGATACCTACGATTTCGCGCCGGCTAACCTGATCGGTTACAACCAGGAATGGTGGAACAACCCGACGATGACGGAAGAAGCAGTAGACGGAGACCATTATCTGCATTATCACCTCTATCGTGAAGGTATGATCGGTGCGCAGTTCGGCGATATCTCCGTGCTCAATCTGGAGAAAGTGCATATTGATATCTTCGCATCCGCAGCGGGTTCGGTTACGTTCCGTCCGATCACTGTCGACGGTCCGAACACCCCGAAGAAGCTGGATCTGGAGGCCGAGCAATGGAACTCGTTTGATATCGACCTCTCCGAGTTCGCAGGCCACGACTGGAGCAAACTCTTCCAGTTCGCTATCGAGGGTTATCAGGCCGGCGGTCTGGTAGGCGAGCACATCAGCGTGGATAATATCTATTTCTATCGTACCGCCGCACTGGTGGACGAGGAGAAACCGACCGAGGTGACGGCATCGGTGGCATCGGAGAGTTATTTCTCGGTAGTGCTGTCTCTTTCCGCCAAGGATAACAGCGGCGCAGTCATCTTCGATGTAAAGAACGGTGAGGAGATTATTGCCAGTGGTGCAGGTGCCAGCGGTGCCAATATCCAGGTGGTAGTGCCGAACCTGCAGCCGAACACGAACTATGCCTTCTCAGTCGTAGCCAAGGACGAAGCCGGCAACGAGGCAGAGCCTGTAAACGTGAACGCCAAGACGCAAGCGGCTCCTAAGGCAGCTCCGGCTCCGGATTTCTCCGGCAAGGTGACTGTGGCTGTGTTCTGCGATGCATTGGAAGGCAATCCGGCTATTAACATCGGCGCATGGGGCCAGACGACACAAGCGCAGGTAGTAGAGTTGGCAGAAGGCAATCACGCTTTCTTCGGCGCTAACTTCAACTACCTCGGTTGGGAACTGGCACCGGCTGCCAACGCGGCTGCGATGGAGTATTTCCACGTAGATTTCTTCAGCCCGGCACTGACCAAGGTGTCTATCACTCCGATCAGCCCGGCTCACGAGGGAGAGAAAGTGGTAGCACTGGTTCCCGGCGAGTGGGTATCGGCAGATATCGCCATAAGTGATTTTGCTGCGGCCGGCATCGCATGGGACAATATCTTCCAGTTCAAGTTCTTCAACCCGAGCGAGAACGGCGGTGAGTTGTTCATCGACAATGTCTATTTCTTCGCCGACAGCACAGAGACCGCGCTGGAAGAGGTGAAAGAGGCTGTTCCGGCCCGCAAGGTGATGGAGAGCGGCGTGCTCTATATCATCCGCGACGGCGTCCGCTATAGCGTAACGGGTGTGCGCGTGAAATAAATCTCCCTGAGGAGAAATGCAACAAGAGAGGGTGTGCCGGAAGGAGGTGCACCCTCTTTTTCGCAAAAAATGGCGTCAATATTTGCATATGTGAAAAAAAAGCAGTAATTTTGCAGTCGCAAAATGTTTAATCTTATGAGTAAGTACAATTGGACGTTCGCCAATGTAGGCGGCGTGACACGTGTCCGGATTCATTCGGGCGAAGACATCCGCCATCTGGGGGAGTTGGATAAGAAAATGTGGACGGTGCTTTCCTGTCCGGTCAACGGGTTGGAAATCAGTTCGGAATCGCTGTCGCTGATGGATATAGACGGTGACGGGCAGTTGCGTCTGAAAGAAGTGATTGCCACTGCAGACTGGCTCTGCGCCACCCTCAAGAACCCCGACACGCTGTTGGAACGGAAAGACAGTATTTCGCTGGATAACATCAATGACGAGGGCTTACGGGCTACGGCAGAGCGGCTGGCGGCTGACGGAGAGGTTTCGCTGGCTGCTGTGCAGGCGGCTATTGACGGCGTGACTATCGAAGAGAAGCCTGTCCCGGCTGCACCGTTGGAGGCGGATGTGATTGCCGCCTACAAGGAGAAACAAGCGGAGTATGCCGCCTATTTTGCGCAGGAGAAACTGCAGAAACTCGGTCTGGCTGTGATCGCCGAAGACGCTCCCAAACCCGGAATGCCGGAGAAGAAGTTCGCCGAGATGGGCAGTCAGATCGCCGAATGGGAAGCCGCCAAAGCGGAGGCGGAGAAAGCGAATGCAGACGCGTTGGCCGCCGCCAAGGCTGACTATATGCCGCTGCGCAAACTGCTGTTGCTCCACCGCGATTTCTACCGCCTGTTGCGTAACTTCGTGACTTTTGAGGACCTCTATGACCGTGACCCGACTACCGTAGCATCCTTCGAGGCGGGTACACTCATTATAGACCAGCGCGCGTGCCACCTGTGCATGCGTGTGAACGACCTGCCCAAGCATGACGTGCAGGCGCCGTTGAGCGGTATCTATCTCATCTACTGCAACTGCGAAAGCAAGAAATTAGGCAGGAAAATGCAGATAGTGGCTGCCATGACGCAAGGTGAGGTGAAGAACCTGAGCGTAGGCAAGAACGCTGTTTTCTATGATAACGACGGCAATGACTACGATGCTTCCGTCATCAAGATTATTGATAACCCGATCTCCATCCTTCAGGCTTTCTGGACGCCGTACCGCAAGTTGGGCGACTGGGTCACCGCGAAGATCAACAAGTCCGCGGCGGAGAAGGATGCCGCCGTGATGAATGACGTCACATCGAAGATAGAAGCCAAAGCGGCAGGCAAGGAGCCGGACCAGAAACCCGCGTTCGACATCGCCAAGTTCGCCGGTATCTTTGCGGCTATCGGTATGGCTCTGGGTATGATCGGTTCCGCATTGGTATCCGTGGCGCAGGGTATGAAAGGCTTCGCATGGTGGCAGTACTTAGTGCTGTTTGCCGTGCTGCTGCTCATCATCAGCGGCCCGAGCATGGTGATGGCATGGATGAAACTGCGCCGCCGTAATCTGGCACCGGTGCTCAACGCCAACGGTTGGGCCATCAACTCCGACGCCATGGTATCCGTGCTCTTCGGACGCACGCTGACGGAGCAGGTTCTGTTCCCGGTAGTCAAGCTGCCGAAGGTAAAGAAAGGAATGAGCACCGCAGAGAAATGGTGGCTCGCTATCGGTATTATTTTATTTGTTGTTTGTGCAGTATGCGTAGTATTATATCTGCTTGGCTTTTGCTCATCCTGCTCCTTCTGCCTTTAAAAGCGCAGGACCAGGTGGCTGTTCCCCAGATTCCGCTGGATAGTGCGGCGGTGGACAGCGAAGGTGACGAACTGGAGGAACTGGACGACCTGGACGTGCGTGCGTCCGAGTTGCCGGAGTGTCTGGCCGGACTGTTCTCACACGACACGCTCATTCTCGGCTGCGAGATGGATCTGCTGCCCCAGAAGATTATCGTGAGAACGAAAGACGGCGACGTGGTGTATAAGATTGCGCCGCAGTTCATGCTGGATACCACGCTCATCAACCATCACCCGGCGGACAGCCTCTACCGCTTCATATGGACGGACGAGCGGGTGAACCCCTACGGCACTATTTTTGACAGTCTCAAAGATGATGTGCATATCCCGATGGCAGGCTTCCGTCTGCCGGCTCCGGGTTATGTGACGAGCAGTTTCGGCTGGCGCCGCAACCGCATGCACAAGGGTACGGATATCAAGGTGCAGGTGGGTGACTCGATTCGTTCGGCGTGGGACGGTCAGGTGCGCATCGTGGGCTGGGACCCGCGCGGCTACGGTTATTTTGTGGTGATCCGTCATGACAACGGTCTGGAGACCGTTTACGGGCATCTCAGTCGTCCGCTGGTGGATGAGTATGAACGGGTGAATGCAGGCTATGTGATCGGCTTGGGCGGTAACACAGGACGCTCGACCGGCAGTCACCTCCATCTGGAGATACGCTATTTAGGCGAGGCTATCGACCCGGCCAAGTTCATTGATTTTACTACCGGCGAGTTGCGCAACAAGGAGGAGTACGTCATCGGTATCCGTGCCATGAAGCAGGCGCGTGCCGAAGCGGCCGCTATGAAGTGGCACAAGGTAAAGCAGGGCGACACCCTCTCCGGCATTGCCAAACGGTACGGCACCAGCGTCAAAGCACTCTGCCGATTGAATAACATCAAAGAGACCAAGATCCTGCAGATAGGACAGAAGCTACGAGTGAGATAATGGATGATTGGACGAGTGATGATTTTATAAATTGTACAATTGATTCAATAAATCGTAAATCGTCAAATCGTCAATCGTCAAATCGTCAATCGTCAAATCGTCAATCTATTCGTGGTGGTAGGGCTCGTTACGAAGAATGGTCATTGCGCGGTATATCTGCTCAATGGCCATTAATCGTATCATCTGATGGCTGAAAGTCATCCGGGAAAGGGAAATCTTGCCGTTGGCGCGTGCGTAGACCTCTTTGCTGAATCCGTAGGCACCGCCGATGATGAGCGTCAGGTCCTTGCCGGACGCCATTTTCTTTTGCAGATAGTCCGCGTACTCGATTGAACGGAACTCCCGTCCGTGTTCGTCCAGCAGCAGGACATCCGTTGCCGGCGTGAGAAAAGAGAGGATGGCATTCCCTTCGGCTGTCTTGAGCTGCTCCTGACTGAGCGATTTGGCATTCTTGACATCCGGAATGATGATGAACTCAAACGGGACGTAATGGCGCAAGCGCTGCGTGTATTCCTCGATGAGGGACTGCAGCCGCGCATCGGAGGTCTTGCCTACTGCCAGAAGGGTGATTTTCATAGGCTTATTCGTTCCACAGCTCCATGTACGGGAGGTAGATGTTCGCGGAATCGGTGTCCTGGAAATACAGTTCGCATGAGTCACCGGTCCATTTGAACTTATAGACGGTCAACTGCTCGAAGATACCGTCGTAGCCGGCTAGGACGGTGTAATAGGTGTGATCCTCTTCGAACCAGGCGCCATTCCATCCGTCATTCTCGGTCGCCTTGACCCCATAGAGTACTTTCGCCAGTTCAGGATTGTCAAACTGGTCATAGACCCAATAGATGAAATAGCCGATGGCCTCATCATCCGTCTTCTGCAGCTCCGTGCTGTCATAGGTAATGGCTATATACGGGAAGCGGGTGACGATGCCTCCGATGGAGTCAACCGGGTAGATATAATCCCACCGCCCCTTGATGCGGTAGTCAAAATGCACATCCATGATGCTTTCCGAGGTCGTTTTGATCGTTTGGAGGTACAGTTTTCCGCTGGGTTGCAGTTTTTCCGGATCCACGACGAAGGCATAGACCCAGTATTCCGTGTCGGGCAACAGTCCGGTAAAGAAATGGTTGACCGAACCGTAATGAAGCGAATGGCTGGCAAAGGGTGCAATATTGATTTCGCCGCTTTTGAGCAGGTCGTTACGCCAGGTGAGGTACTCCAGGTTGACGGAATCCAGGACAAGCATCATGAATTGCTTCTGGTGGCTCATCGGGTCATATCCCGGACGTGCGGGTTCGATATTGATGAGGTAATACGCCTCTTTATTGGTGGAGAAATCACATTCCGCAAACCCGGCGGAGACATTGACTATTTCCATCGTTATCTCCACGTTCTTCGTGCTCCACGGCGCTTCGGGACTGCACGACGGAGTAAGGAGTAAGGACAACGGACAAAGGACCAGACAGCACAGGACAGTCCATTTCTTCATGGCTCTATTATTCATACAACCTCCTTTCTTCCTCTTCCCGTTCGAGGAGAGTTTGAACTGCCGAGATGAACCGCAAGCAGGTCTTGACGTGTCCCCCGTAGTGTCCGAAATTATAAGTTATGTTCGCTCCCTTCCATTTGGACTTGGCGTTGGTGGCATTGGTATAGGGCACCGTCTCATCGTCGATGGAATGCATGATATAGACCGGTGCCAGCGGTTCCCAGTTGTAGGCCGTAATGGAATTGGTGGTCATGGCTTTGTACAGTTCCGCCACCTGTGGGGATTTCTGGTTCATACCTTTCTCGGTGAGCAACTCATGCGTCACTTTGGTGCCGATGAAGGAGTTGATCTGCGCAGAGGTGTAGCGTTTGCAGTTGATCCAGTCGTCCATGTGCGCATAGAGCCAGTCCTGCATGAGGTCGTTCATGCTAATGCTGAGTTTGTACCCCTTGACCATGCCTTGCAGCACCAATGGTACCGCTACTGGATAACTGGCCACGTCGGTTGTCACGAATCGTTCGTAGGTCGCCTGCACGTCATACGGTCCGCCACCGGCAAAAACACGGTGGATGACAATGCGCTCCGGGTCTTCCTCCCAGGAATATTCATTCTCGATGAGGTACTCCACCGCCATGGTGGTAGCGCCTCCCTGACTATAGCCCATGAGGTTGACTTCCGGGTCTTCGGGTTCCATTCCCACCGCTTCCAGCCACGGCCGGACAGCCAGATACATATCCACGACATTACGCGCCGTGAGGTCCATCACCAGGTACGGGTGCAGGCGATCGGAGGTGATGCCATAACCCAGATAATCTGGTATGATGAGACCGTAACCCATGTTCACCAGAATACCTTCCAGCGAGAAGCAGTTGCTGGGTGCTTCGGTATCGGAGCATACGGTATAATGGCTGACGATGATCATACGTTTGGGTTTTCTTCCCCGCGGCAGCATCACTTTGCCGGACAGACGAATGGTGTCCCAGTTCTCGTCAATGCTCGGGTATGTACCCACGATCTCTATGATCCTGTTCTGGTTGCTGTAGCGCAGTAGCTCCTGCAGGATAGCGGCGCCGGTGACGCTGCTGGTTCTGCGAGAACCGGTTCCGGCTGCTTCTCCTTCGGAAACCTCTTCTTCGGAGCCGTCGTACTCTATGGCCGGCATACCACCGGGCAGGTAGCAGTTATGCGGCAGTCCGCCGGACAGGTCCGTCTCGTGCTGGCTGATAACCTGGAATCGCATGTTTTTGCCTGCCTCCAGATTGACAAAATCCACAAAATCCTGATCTCTGAAAACGCAGGAAGAGAAGAGTATTGCTATAAGCAATATGATCTGATAGTGTGATATATGATAGTTGATTGTTTTCATCCTTTCGCTCCTTTGTACATTGTCCTTTGTCCTTCCTTTAGAATCTCGCTCCAAATCCTACATTGATGATTCGTGAGGACACCATAAAGATGGTATTGGCGTCGCGCAGGGCGTACATGCCTCCGAAATCAACGGTCCAGAACCATCGCTCATAATTGGCGCTGATACCGAACACCGTGAAATTGACCGCCGCTCCGACTACCGTGTGGCGTCCCATACCGTCCACCTCCGTACCGCCGTTGATATCCATACCGATACCTAAACCGGAGTAGAGGTTGACAAACTCATGATGATAATAGGTGAAGCGGATCGTGGGCATCAGCACCAGGTTATAGAAAAAATGGCCTTTGTCCCGTGCTATCTCTTTGCCCATGCCGTTGCGCGTGACATCGTCCCAGTGGACAAAACTGATGTCCGCCATACAGCCGACCGAGAACCATCCTTTGTGCCGCCACTGGTACTCCAGCCATATGTGCTGGTCGTGGTGGTAGTCCTCATGGTAGACCTTCGTGAAACTCTCCGGCAGCGTCGTAGTGCGATACACCGGATTATGCCACATCAAACTCTCGAACAGCTGGTCACCCCAGCCGATGCGAATCTCATGGCGCATATTCAAGTACGCCCATTTGTTCTCCGCTCCCGCGCTGACCGCAAAGAAGCAAAGCAATAAAAGTATGTATAGTTTGCCTTTCACCTGCATGCTAACAAAAAACGCTGCAAAGATACACAAAAAATCCGATATATGCAAATATTTGATTATTTTTGAGAATAAAATATTCTCTCTCTTGCATAATTCAAAAAAAAGCAGTAAATTTGCAGCGGTTTTCAAAACATACTACATGACCAAGTTAAGTGTTAACATAAACAAGGTGGCTACGCTGCGTAATGCACGTGGTGGTAATCTGCCTGATGTTCAGCGTTTTGCTGTCGATTGTGAGTTGTTCGGAGCGCAAGGAATAACGGTTCATCCGCGTCCGGACGAGCGTCATATCCGCAAGGAGGATGTATACCAACTCAAATCCATGGTGACCACAGAGCTGAATATAGAGGGCAATCCGACGGAGGAGTTTCTTGCGCTGGTGACGGACATCCGTCCGACGCAGGTGACCTTGGTGCCGGATGACCCGAGCCAGCTGACGTCCAACCACGGATGGGACACGCGCCGTCACTTGGATTTTCTCAAGGGTGTGGTCAATCAGTTGCATGCGTCCCGCATCCGCGTCAGTATTTTTGTTGACCCTAATCCGGAGATGGTTGATTATGCGTTGCGCACCGGCGCTGACCGTGTAGAGCTTTATACGGGTCCCTACGCCGAGTTGTTCGAGACGGACCCCAAGCGTGCTATTGACCTGTACCGTCCGGCTGCGATGAAGGCGCATGAACTGGGCTTGGGAATGAACGCCGGTCATGACTTGAACCTCAAGAACCTCAAGCCGTTCATTGAGGCGTTCCCCTGGACGGCGGAAGTGAGCATCGGCCACGCTATCGTTTGTGACGCACTCTATCTGGGTATTCAGGAGACGATCCAGGAGTATCTGGCGCTGCTGGCCAAGTAGATGGGGGATGGTCCGCTATCCAAAGATCAATAATCGTAAAATCGTAAATTGAATTATATGTTATTGCAAATTGACACACTGGCCGCCGTACAAGAAGAGGTGGCAGTTATCGAAGAAACGGCTCAAGAGTCTATTAACTTGTGGGAAATGGCACAATACGGCGGATGGATTATGATTATTCTGGCTATCCTGCTGGCCGGTGCATGTTATATTTTCATCGAGCGCATGGTGGTGATCAAGCAGGCTACGCACGAGGACAAATCGTTCATGGACCGCATCCGCGATTATATCCATGACGGCAAGATTGACTCTGCTATCAACCTCTGTCATCAGACCGACACTCCTTCCGCGCACATGATTGAGAAAGGAATCACGCGTATCGGCCGTCCCATGCAGGATGTGCAGGTGGCTGTGGAGAACGTGGGTAACCTGGAGGTCGGCAAGCTGGAGAAAGGACTTGTCATCATGGCCACTATCGCCGGCGGTGCTCCGATGCTTGGTTTCCTCGGTACGGTGCTCGGTATGGTGCAGACGTTCTATAACATGGCGCAGACCTCCGGAGGTGTCATTGAGATGAGTGCCCTCTCCACCGGTATGTACCAGGCTATGGTAACTACCATCGGCGGTCTGATCGTAGGTATTCTGGCTATGTTCGCTTATAACTACCTCGTGTCGCGTATTGACCGCGTGGTACGTCTGTTAGAGAGCCGTACGATGGAGTTCATGGATCTGCTTAATGAACCGGCATAGTTAGACCGTCCTTCGGACTGAAAGACCAAAGACCCAACGGCTACGACCATACAAAACATTTTAGCCCACTGTCCTTTGGTCAGCACAGCTAAACGGTCCTTAATCCCAAACAAACGAATTTATGAGTTTAAAAAAACGCAATAGGGTAGAAGCAACGTTTGCGATGAGTTCGATGACGGACTTGGTGTTCTTGCTGCTCCTGTTCTTCGTTATGGCATCGACGATGTCTTCGCCTAATGATATCAAGATCAACCTGCCGACGTCCCGTTCGCAGAAGGTGACGCGTCCGCAGGTGGCGAAAGTGTCCATTGACAACCTCGGCAATTATTTTGTGGCGCTGGGTAAGGCCAAACCGATTCCCGTTGATCCGGAAAATCTGGAGGGCTACCTGAGCCGTGTACAGGAGTCGGACAGCACCATGTATATCGCGCTGCATGCCGATGAGGATGTGGCGTATAAAGAAGTGGTTCGCGTGCTGGACATCGCCAACCAGCACCATATGAAACTTGTCGTGGCAACCAAACGGTAGTTGGTTGCCTAAGAAACTTATTTATTTCGACCAAGCGATACAAGTCGAAAGACAAACGATCAATGACCAAAAAGCAAAAACGTCATATAATAGCCTCGGTAGGAACGGTGCTGTTCATGCTTCTGCTGTTCCTGCTGTTATGGTTCATCAGGCTGAGTGCCGTCAAGCCGGACGAGGAAGAGGGTGTTGAGATCGCCTTCGGTGAAGTCAGTGAGGCCGGCGGATACATGGCACAGCAGTCGGAAGCCATTCCTCTTCCCTCTCCGCAGACAGCGGCACCACCGGCAGCCTCTGCTCCTTCGGATAATGACCTCATGACGCAGGAGGACGAGGAGGCGTTGGCTCTGCAAAAGGAACAGGAGAAAGCGCAGCGCGCACGCGAACAGGCGGAAGCCGAGCGGCGTGAACGGGAGCGTGCAGAGGCGGAGCGTCGTGAAGCAGAACGTCAGGCACGTGAAGCGGCCGAGGCCGCCCAGCGGGCAAAAGAGGCGGAGGCTATCGCCAAAGCCAATGCCATGGGTTCGCTCTTCGGGCAGACCGGCAACACCACCGGTTCCGGAGACAGCCAAGGCAGCGGACAGAAGGGTAACCCTGTCGGCCACGGTTCATCCGGCGGCAACAGCTGGAGCCTGGCCGGACGAGGCATCAAAGGCACCTTGCCGCAACCCTCCAACACGTTCAAACAGGAAGGACGTGTGATTGTCGAGATACGTGTGAACGCTGCCGGACGAGTGGTCAGCGCCGTCATCAAAGGTGGAGATGTATCCGACAAACAGACCCAGCAACTCGCTCTTGACGCGGCCCGCAAAGCGGAGTTCACCCAAGGCGACCATGATCAGATTGGAACAATCACCTATATATTCAAACTAAACTAATTCTTAATTCGTAATTTTTAATTTTTAATTTATGAATTATCTTTTTTTGGACAATGGTTTCGAAGAAATCGAAGCAATCACCACTATTGATTTGTTACGCCGTGCCAATGTGGCGTTGACCACTGTTTCCATCACAGGCAACCCGATGGTTCTCGGAGCGCATAACATTGCAGTAGAGGCCGACGGACTGATCGAACGAATCGACTTTTCCGATGCAGAGATGCTTATCCTTCCCGGTGGGCAGACCAAACTCGGTGAATGTTCCGCACTCCGCGAACTGCTTATTGAGCATAACAAAGCCGACAAGCTGATTGCAGCTATCTGTGCCGCTCCTGCCGTGCTTGGCAAGTTAGGTATATTAGAGGGCAAGCAGGCTACGTGCTATCCGGGTTTCCAGGAAGCACTCGGCGAGAGTTATGTAGGCGGTTTGGTAGTTGAATCGAAGAATATCATCACGGCCAAAGGTCCGGGCCTGAGTTCGGACTTCGCCTTCTGCATCATCGAGCGCCTTGTAGGTCCCGATGCCGCGGATGCCGTTTATGATGCGGCGCAGTATTAAAGAGAAAGAATAATCTGTTGCGCCAACTCGGCGATAGAGGTCCTGCTGTCATTCGTGACGTGCAGGACTTTATTATATACGGAGGGGGGAAGGGTTGCCTGTTGGGCCTTTATACGCGCGCGTACTTTATTTATATGTTCCGGCGAGGCTTCACCATGATAATCGCGTGCGATGGTTCGGTCGATGCGTACGTCCTCCGGCGCCTCCACGAGCACTATCCGGTCGCACAGCCGGTCCAGACCCGCTTCAATGAGAATGGCGCTTTCGATGAACAAGACTGACGACATTTGTGCAGACTTATTCAAAATATCTTTCTTGACGGCAGGGTGCACAATGGCGTTGAGCCGGTGCAACAAGTCCGGTTCGGCGAACACGCGTTGCGCCACATAGGCGGTGTTGTATAGCCCGTTTACGAACGCTTCTTGTCCCAACAGTCCGATAATCGCCGTTTGTACTTCGCTGTCTTCTGCAATGATCCGTTTCGCCTCCCGGTCACAGTCATAGACGGCGTACCCGCGTTGTGCGAGTTCGCGTGCGATAGTGCTTTTTCCACTACCAATTCCCCCTGTTATTCCTATGATCATTTTTGTCTTTAGTCTTTTAGCGAAGCGGTCTTTATTCTTGGTCGGACCTGGAAGCGGTCTGTTTTAGAACTGAAAGTAAATAAAGGGTTGCATATCCGCTGTGACGAACTGGTAGATGACGATAATAGCAAGGCAAACGGCGATGACCATCAGCCATAAGGGCATGGCACTGAAGGCCAGTCGGTAGCGCCTTTTCCAATCCGTGGGCAACCAATGGATGACCATACCGGCGATAAACATAGCCACCACCCAACGGTATTCCCAGAGGAAATCAGGGATGATGGCATTGCTCCATGCTCCACCGATCTGGTTCACCATGTTCTTTGCCGTCGCCCATGCCACCTCATTCGCCGTTGCCGGGTCGAGGTTACTGCTGCTGCGGAAGAACAGACGGGTGAAGGTGATGAAGGTGAAGGTCTGGAGGATTGCCCATGCGTTGCCAAGAGCTGTGACCGCCTTCGGCTGTTGAGCCGCTTCATTGCCGGACCTCTCCGATGTCAGACCGCTTGCGCTGTAGGATGTTGTCAGCCAATAGATGTAGCGGATGGCGGTGCCGATCCATATAATCGCCGCCCATACGGCAAAGAGACGCCAGGCCGGCAGATTGGTGTAATAGTCGGAGAGGCACAGACCGGTGGTGAGCAAGGTCATCGAGATGAAGCGAACATGCCAGTTCATCTTACGCCAAATCTTCTCAACAATCATTCCTATGCCGTTGATGCCGCCCCATATGATGAAGTTCCAACTGGCGCCGTGCCAGAGACCGCCAAGGACCTGGGTGATGAAGGAGTTGAGGTTGGAGTATAGTAATCTGCCGTTTGCCCATTTGCCCTGTACCATTTTGCGGTTGATGACAGCAACGGCCATCAGGAACACGGCAAAGGGGATGAGTATCCACAGCCACCAGCCGGTGAGGGCGGCCGAGACAAAAGCGATGAGGGATAACCAGAAGTACGTGCCGAAGCCAATCCGGCGGTTACCGCCCAAAGGAATATAAAGGTAGGTTTTCAGCCATCGTCCCAACGACATATGCCAGCGGCGCCAGAACTCCTGCGGACTCTTTGACTTATACGGCGAATTGAAGTTCATCGGCAGGTAGAAGCCCATCAGCATAGCCACACCGATGGCTATATCCGTGTATCCGGAGAAGTCGGCGTATACCTGGAGCGAGTAGGCAAAGAGTGCAAACAGGTTCTCAAAACCGGAGAACAGCAGCGGATTGTCGAAGACGCGGTCGATGAGGTTCACCGCCAGATAATCGGACATGATAATCTTTTTCGCCAGTCCGTTCAGTATCCAAAAGACCGCGATACCGAACACGCGGCGGCTGAGACGGAAGGGCTTGTACAACTGCGGGATAAACTCCTCCGCACGGACGATAGGTCCCGCTACGAGTTGCGGAAAAAATGATACATAGAACCCGAAGTCCAATATGTTCTTCACTGGTTGAATCCGCTGCCGGTATACATCCGCCGTGTAGGAGATGACTTGGAAGATATAGAATGAGATACCTACCGGCAGCACAATCGTATCTACGGAGAAGCGTCCCGCTTCCGCAAAACCGTTCCCCACGTAGGCGAAGATATCGAATACGCGGAAACCTGTGCCAAACAGATCATTGACCATGTTGGTGAAGAAATACGCGTATTTGAAATAGACCAATAGCCCGAGGTCGATGACAATAGACAGGCATAGCCATGCCTTTTTCTGAATGCTGATGGCTGAATGCTGAATTCTTCTGGCTATGAGCCAGTCGGAGAGCGTGACGAAGGCTAATATGAGGAGAAAGAGGCCGCTGGTCTTATAGTAGAAAAACCAGCTGACGAACATGAGGTACACGTTGCGCAGATGGAGTTTCTGACGGCCGACTGCTGATTGCTGACGGCCTAATATCAATGCCAGTAACGCATAGACCAGCGCAAAGAACGCCCAGAAATAGAACTGGGTGAACAGCAGCGGACTGTTCGGGTCAAAACCTAATATGTGATGAAGGAAATCCAATGGTTTCAGTTGTTAGTCCATGCGAGGGCTGTCGTTAGCCGGTAGTTTTTCCCCATTTTCCATTTCTCCGACAGGTTTCATCAGCCAGTCAGCGACGGCATTACCGGCTTTGCGGGCACCGCTTCGTGTGAAATGGACACCGTCGTTGCCTGCCAGTCCTATCTCCTGCCAATGCATCATACTGCCGGCGCCACCCATCCAGCGGAAGAGACTGAAATAGGCAATGTGCTCGTCCAGCGCCATCTTATGCAGCAGTCTGTCCATGTAAGGCACCATGGGGTAGGTCTGCCATTCTCCGTCCGTCTGCGTCATCATATCGCTCGGCCCGATGAACAGGATACTTGCCTGTGGCGCACAGGCGCGAAGGTATTGCACTTGTTCCCGCAGTCCTTTGACAATGGCTTGTATCGTGCCGGGATTGCGATTGGAGGGGATGGCATTGCCGCCGAACTGCATGATGATCAGTCTGACATTCTCTTCGCTGTAGAACGAGGCCAGTTGGGTGCTGTCTATTCTCGTGAAGACCGTTCCCAGACATCCGCGCATAGGTATATTATCCACGATAACGCCCGTCTCGCTCTCTTGCGAGAGACCGTACACATGGCCTTTCCCGCTCAGCCGGACCGTGTCTCCGGCGAATGAATAGTGTATAGTGCCGTCCGCAAAGACGCGCCAACGGGTGTAGGGAGTGGCTTCTTCCTGCGGCGTGCATACCGCCATCAGCTCTTCGCTACCGCTGACCAGACTGTCATTCATCTCCGCCATCTGTCCCATGACGCCGTACAGCCCGTCCGGGTGCTGATCCCGTTTGGGACCATGGACGAGGTAGCGTTGCGGCCCTTGCGCCGGTGTTATCATACGTCCGTCCATGTGCAACTGCTGCTTCACCGTACGGCTGGGGATGGTCTGTACCAACGGCATCAGTCCCACACCTCCGCCGCCGTACCGCTTCTGCAAGTGTTCGCGTATCTGCAGGCTCATCCGGTCTTCCTCTATCTGGCTGTCGCCGTAATGCAGCACACGTACCACACGTTCGCTACTCTCCGCCAGAGAGGCATAGAAAGTCTGCAGGAAAACACGGCTGTCAATCGTGGAATCCACTACCACATTCGGCACAACGGGCTTAGTATTCGTAACCGGCGTAGTTTCCGTAGTCGGTGTTGCTTGTGCGGTATCCGCGGCCGTAATCTCCGGATTATCCGGGATTTCCAGTGTGTCTGATGTCTGAAAACTGAAAGCTGACGGCTCTCCCGTCACTTCCGCCAATGTGGGCCAGCGGAGCTCTTTTTCACCAAACGCAATGCGTCCGGGCAGCACAAGACACAATGCTGCCAGACATGCCATGACGGTTGCGATGAACAGAAGAACGTGGTGCGGCTTCACTTGAACGGACGATTTACAAATTTACGATTTGTCAATCTCTTTATTTCTTCCACAGCGAGCGGCTGAAGAGCAGCAGGACGGTGAAGATCTCCAGACGGCCGATGAGCATGACGAAAGTCGCTACCCATTTGGCCACGGGCGGGAAGGCGGCGTAACATCCGCTGGATCCCCACTGACCGATGGACACACCCACGTTGCCGATCATGGAAACGGCTACGCCGATGGATTCGTCAAAACCGATGCCGCATGCGCAGAAGCAGAGTGACGCCAGTACGATGATGGCCACGTAGAAGAACATGAAGGCCACCACATTACTCGTGGTCTGTTCACGCAGGGTGTTGCCGTTGAACCGTACCGGGATGACCGCATTCGGGTGGATGCGGCGTTTGATTTCCGCATTGGCGGACTTGGCAAAGATTGCCAGACGCACCCATTTCATACCACCGGAGGTGGAGCCGGATGCACCGCCCGTGAACATGAGGAAGAAGACCACCATCCACATGATTGGCGGCCAAATCATATAATCGGCGGCTACAAAACCGGTACTGGTGATGGTGGCGATGGCAGTGAAGAAACCGATGCGGACACTCGCCAACATATGTGTGTGTACGAGCAGTCCCACCGTCAGAATCAGACCTGCAATCACGCAGGCGCTTACATACCATTTCGTTTCTTCATCATTGACCAGACGCTGCGGCTTGCCGCGGAAAAGATAAATGAGCTGGGTGAAGTTGATACCCGAAAGCAGCATGAAGAGCAGAATCGTCCACTGGATAGCCGGACCATAGCTGATGACGCTGTCGTTATGGGTGGCGAAACCTCCGGTGGAGATAGTTGCCATCGCATGGCACAATGCATCAAAACGCCCCATGCCGAAGAGCCACAGCAACACGCCTTCCGCCACTGTCAGACCGATGTAGGTCAGCCACATATGTTTGGCCGTGTCGGCGATGCGCGGACTGAGTTTGTCGTAACTGACACCGGTCACTTCGGCGCTGTAGAGCTGCATGCCGCCGAGACCGAACATAGGCAGAATAGCCACACTCAGAACGATGATACCCATACCGCCGAGCCACTGCATCAACGATCGCCAAAGAAGGATGGAATGGCTTTGTGCGGCTACATCGGTGAAGACGGTGGAACCGGTGGTGGTGAATCCCGCCATCGTTTCGTACCAGGCGTCTGTGATGGTCGGCAGCGCACCGCTGAGCCAGAAAGGCAGCATGCCGAAGAATGAATAGACCACCCAGACGGTGGCTACGATGACGTATCCTTCGCGCTCACCGACCCTTTTTTCGGCACTGCGACCCGCGCCTAACATCCACCAACTGCTGAACCAGGTGATGGCGGAAGAAGCAATCCACGCTCCTAAATCCGCTTCCTGATACCACCAGGCAGTGAAAGTGGGAATCAACATGAACAATGCTTCCAGAATGGTCAGCATGCCCATGGTGCTGAATACTATGCGCCAGTTGAATAACCTTGTCATTTGAAGAATCGCTCTAAATAACGTATAACGTGGCTTTTGCAGAAGACTACGACGAGGTCGCCGGAAATGATCTGCGTGTCGCCGTTGACCAATACACCTTCTCCGGCGCGTACGATGCCGCCGATGTTCGCTTCGTCCGGTAGATCCAGGTCACGCACTTTATGGCGCGTGATGGCACTGCCCTCTTTGGCGTAGAACTCCACGATCTCCGCATCGGCGTTCGTCAGGTTGTGCACGCCGCGTACGGATGCGTCCAGAAGCATTTGGTAGATATAACTGGCGGCGATGGTTTTCTTGTTCAGCACCGTGCCTATATCCAATCCTTCCGCCATGGGGATATAATCGAGGTTCTCCACCTCGGCGATTGTCTTGCGCACACCGAACCGCTTGGCTGCGAGGCAGGCGAAGATGTTCGCCTCACTGCTGTCCGTAACGGCTACGAAAGCGTCCGCGTCCTGAATACCTTCCTCTTTGAGTACGCTCATGTCGCTACCGTCATCATTGATAATGAGGGCATCCGGCACTTTTTCGCTGAGCACATTGCATAACTCGCGGTCTTTCTCGATGATTTTGATGTTCATCTCTCCGGATAACTCGGTAGCCGCCTTGCGGGCGATGCGCCCTCCGCCGAAGAAAATGACATTCTTGATCTCCCGTTTGGGTTTGCCTAACTCTTCGCGCATGTACTCCATGTTCTCTTTGGTACACATGCAGTACACCAGATCGCCTTCCTGCACTATATCCTGTCCTCGCGGAATGATGGTCTCTTGCTCGCGTTTGATGGCTACGATGCGGTATTTGCCGTGCTTGTAGACACCCGAGGCAAAGGTCTGGTTGAGAATCTTGGCGGTGTGGCGGATCTTGATGATACACAGTTCCAATGCGCCTTGGCAGAGGTGGAGGTGGTAGCGCATCCAGTTGGTGCGCAGACTTTCCTCTATCTCGTTGGCGGCCAGTACTTCCGGATAGATGAGGTGGTTCAAACCCATGTCCTCAAAGAACTTCTTGTTCGCCGGCAGCAGGTACTCGTAGTTGTCGATACGCGCGAGAGTACGCTTGGCGCCCAAGGCGTTGGCAATCAGGCATGCCGTCATGTTCTCGGTCTCAAGCGGCGTAACGGAGATGAACAGGTCACAATCCTTCACGCCTATCTCGCGCTGGTCGTGGATAGAGGTGGGGTTGCCGGTCTTGGTCAATATGTCATAGTTGGCGCTGAGGTCTCCCAAACGCTCCTGGCGTTCATCCAAAAGACTGATTTCCATGTCTTCCCGGCTCAGCAGTTTGGCCAAGTGGGTTCCTACTTCTCCAGCGCCTGCAATAACGATTCGCATAAGCCCTCCTTATCTAATTTTAGTAAGTGATACAATTCTTTGGTGCTTCCGTGTTCGACGAAGTGGTCGTTCACGCCCAGCCGGATGACCCGCGGTGAATAACCGTGGTCTGCCATCCATTCCAGCACCGCACTGCCCAGACCTCCGGCAATCATGCCGTCCTCGGCGGTGATAACGGTTTGGAAGTTTCTTCCTGCTTCGTGCAGGATCTCCTCGTCCATCGGCTTGAGCCAGCGCATGTCGTAATGCGCAAAACTGCTTTTGTCTTTGAGCGAAGCGGTCTTTCTACTTTCTACTTCTTCAATAGCCTCTGCCATGGTGTTGCCGATAGCGCCGATGGTGAGAACGGCTATATCTTTTCCCTCCCGGAGTTTGACGCCCTTGCCGTAGGTGATGGGGATGGCTGAGCCGTTATCGGTTACGGGAGTGCGGCCACGCGGGTAGCGGATGGCAATCGGTCCGTCGAGACTCTCCGCCAGCAGCATCATCTGACGTAGGTCCTCCGCCGTCCGCGGTGCACATATCTGCATGTTGGGAATAGGACGCAGGTAGGCCAGGTCCAGCAGGCCGTGATGGGTCGCACCGTCATTGCCGACAATGCCGGCACGGTCGATGCAAAGCACCACGTGCAGGTTCTGCAGCGCCACGTCATGGACGATGTTGTCATAGGCGCGTTGCAGGAAGGTGGAGTAGATATTGCAGTACGGCAGTATACCGGCTTTCGCCAATCCGGCGCTGAACGTCACGGCATGTCCTTCGGCGATGCCGACATCGAACACGCGGTCCGGCAGCTCTTTCTGCATGATGCTCATGGAACAGCCGCTCGGCATGGCCGGCGTGATGCCGACTATCTTCTCGTTCTTCTTCGCCATCTCCAGTAGCGTCTCGCCGAAGACCTCCTGCCACAACGGCGGCTGAATAGGTCTGTCAGGCGAAGCCGGTCTGTCAGCGTTAGCGGTCTGTGCTCTGTCCGCGTCAGCAGTCCGGAGACCTGTCTCCACGTCAAACTCTCCCGGTGCATGCCAGACGGTCTGGTCGTTCTCCGCCGGTGCATAGCCTTTGCCTTTCTTGGTGATGATATGCAGCACTTTGGGCCCGCGGTGATTCTTGATCTCACTCAGAATACGCACTAAGTTCTCTACGTCATGACCGTCAGTCGGACCGAAATAGCGGATGTTAAGACCCGTGAAGATATTGCTGTGCTGCTTGCTGAATGCCAATTTCAGGTTGTTGTTGCGCCGAAGGATGGCTTTGCGGTTGGTTTCGTTCACCAGATGCAGTCTGGCGGCCAACTTATACAGTCTCCAGCGCCATTTGTTGTAGGTGGCACTGGTGGTCAGGTCGACCAGGTACTGCGTGAAACCGCCCTTGAGCGGGTCAATGGCCATGTTATTGTCATTGAGCACAATGAGCAGGTTGTTCTTGTCCATCGAGGTGTTGTTCAGTCCCTCGAAGGCCAGACCGCCCGTCATCGCTCCGTCGCCTATGATGGCAACGACGTTGCGGCCGTTCGCTATGGTTCTCTGGTTGTTGGCGATGTCCAGACCCAGTGCGGCCGAGATGGAGTTGGAGGCGTGTCCGGCAATGAACGCATCGTATTCGCTCTCCGCCGGATTGGTGAAGGGAGAGAGACCTTTGAACTGGCGGTTGGTGTGAAAACGGTCACGCCGGCCGGTCAGAATCTTATGCGCATAAGCCTGGTGGCCCACATCCCAGACGAGCTTGTCGTCCGGCGTGTCGAACACATAATGCAGCGCCACGGTCAGTTCAATCGTTCCCAATGACGAAGCGAGATGTCCGGGATTCTTGCTGAGTGCTTCAATGATGAATTGACGTAGTTCCGCGCAGACGGCAGGCAACTCCTCTATGCGCAGGGCCTTCAGATCCGCAGGCGAGTCAATCCGGTTGATATACGTGTATTCCATTGATGATACTTGCTTTCAGTCGTAATTAGTCGTATGCGCATACTTACGCAAACTAAAATCGGCGGCAAATTTACTGCTTTTTTTGCATATATGCAAATATTTTTGGAATAATCAGCCTAAAAATCTTGCATAATTGAAAAAAAAGAAGTACTTTTGCGCAGAAATTAGGCAAAACAATGACTTTACAGCACTACATAGAGCAAACGATTATCCCTCAATACGATGCGTTTGACGGCGGGCATCAGCGTGACCATGCGCAGATGGTGATAGACGAGAGTCTGAAATTGGCGCGCGAACATCATGCGGACGGGCAGATGGCCTATGTGATTGCGGCGTATCATGACCTGGGTTTGAGGTATGACCGTGAGCTGCATCATATCCATTCGGGTGAAATACTGATGGCGGACGAGACCTTGCGGCAGTGGTTTACGGAAGAGCAGTTGCTCATCATGCGTGACGCGGTGGAGGACCACCGTGCGAGTGCCAAGCGTCCTCCGCGTACCATTTACGGCGCTATCGTGGCGGAGGCGGACCGGCAGATCGTGCCCGTTCTGGTTATTCACCGTACGATGGCCTATAGTGCGAAATTGTTTCCTGAAGGGGATTTCGAGACGCTCTATCAACGCAGCAAGGAGCATCTCTTGGAGAAATATGCGGAAGGAGGGTACATGCGCCTTTGGCTGAACAGCGAACGGAATGTGCGCAGTCTGGAGGAACTGCGTGCACTTATCCGCGATGAGCGGCAACTGCGTCAGTTATGCAGAGAGTGGTATGAGCGGTATACTCACTGAAATAGGGTATTGTCTTCTGATCGGCCTTGCCCTGATCAATGTGCTGACATTCATCATATACGGCATCGACAAGTACAAAGCCAAGCGCTCCAAATGGCGCGTAAGCGAAGCGACACTGCTGTGGCTGTGTGTCTTAGGAGGCAGTATAGGCGGCTTGATGGGGATGAAAGTATGGCGCCACAAGACGCAGCACAACAAGTTCCGCTTCGGCGTTCCACTGATTCTTGTCTCGCAGATTGCGATTGTGTTATGGCTCTTGTACCGCTTTTATTGGCCGCTTTGATGCGTGCGGCGGTATTCCTGCGGCGAATAGCCGGTGGCGCGTTTGAAGAACCGGCAGAAAGAGGATGACTCGTTGAAACCGAGGTAAAAGGCAATCTCTTTGACCGTCATCTGTTGGGCCAGCAGCAGATATTTCGCCTGCGCGATGACGTACTGCTCAATCCACTCGGAAGGAGATTGACCTTTGGTCAGGGTGCTTATGATTTTGGACAGATATTTGGCCGTCAGATTCATTTTCATTGCATAGAAACCCACTTCACGCGACTCACGGTAATGTTCCACCACCAAATCACAGAAGCGGTTGAGCAGTGTGGCCTGACGGGTGCTCGCCCATTTCCTGTCTTGCTCGCGGCGGTACATATTGATATATTCATATCCGACCGCTAACATGGCGAGCATCATCTCATGCCGGTGGGGGAGTTCTTCCTCTGGATGGCTGGCAATGTTTTCCAGTTGTTCTGTGATAGCGCTCATGCGTTGTGCCTGCTCCGGAGTTAATGTGCAGAATGGCGAAGTGTCGAATTTGCTGAAATCGTGGCTGAAGGTATGAAACTGCATCTCTTTGAATAAGCGTTGCGATACCACAACGATGGTGATCAGGCAGTCTTTCGAACTCTCCAGAGGACGAATCACATGTCCCGGCAGCACGCAGGAGAAATCATTCTCCCGTTGTACCGACTCATGAAGGTCGTATAATGAACGGGAATAACCGCGTTTGGTGAGAAGAAGCGTCAGATAGGGGCACACGATATCGGTGTTGTACGCAGAGAAAAGTGAAATGTTGTGCATCACGACGATGCCGGTCTGCTCAATGGCTGAAATCTGCTCTTGGTAATCGCTCGTTTTGTACATGCTGAGTAAAAGAAAATGTTTAATTTTTTTCTCTTAGATGCCAATTTGGATGCAAAAATACTGCTTTTTTTTGAATTATGCAATAAAAAGCGAAAATTTGTCAATCTTTTTTCCGAAATTGTTAACGATTATATGAAAAAAAAGCAGTACCTTTGCAGCGATTTTAGTTAACCCGCTATTTACTTGCTTAAATTATGGGACTGGTATGGTTGATTATAAAAAGATGGAGCCAGTCCCTTTTTTCATGTCCGTTAGGGTTAAGACCCGGGGTTTGAGTCCCCTCAATCATGCACCCAAAAGGCTGCCGAAGCAGCCTTTTGTGGAGCATAGGGGAGTCGTAAAATGCATTTGATGCATTAATCGTACCCTTTAGGGTTAAGAACCGGGGTTTGAATCCCCTCAATCATGCACCCAAAAGGCTGCCGGAGCAGCCTTTTGTGGAGCATAGGGGAGTCGTAAAATGCATATAATGCATTAATCGTGCCCTTTAGGGCCAAGAACCGGGGTTTGAATCCCCTCAATCATGCACCCAAAAGGCTGCCGAAGCAGCCTTTTGTGGAGCATAGGGGAGTCGAAAAATGCATTTAATGCATTAATCGTGCCCTTTAGGGCCAAGAACCGGGGTTTGAATCCCCTCAATCATGCCCCCAAAAGGCTGCCGAAGCAGCCTTTTGTGGAGCATAGGGGAGTCGTAAAATGCATTTGATGCATTAATCGTGCCCTTTAGGGCTAAGACCCGGGGTTTGAATCCCCTCAATCATGCACCCAAAAGGCTGCCGAAGCAGCCTTTTGTGGAGCATAGGGGAGTCGAACCCCTGACCTCAACATTGCGAACGTTGCGCTCTACCAACTGAGCTAATACCCCTCGCTTACACTACTACTTGCACGACTGCGCGCTCTGCGCTTGTATAGTGCTACGTAGTGTGCTACGCTCTTCGATCAGCAAACGCTTCGCTGGTTTGCGTCTCGATTTTTTTAGCCGATTAAAACGCCAGCGTATTGCGTTTTAATCGTTGTGAATCCCCCTTTGCTCCCAAGACTGTTACGCAGTCTTGTGTGGAGCTAGCGGGAGTCGAGAATTGCGAAGTTTCGCAATAATCGTACCCTTTAGGGTTAAGACCCCGGGTGAGAATCCCCCTTTGCTCCCAAGACTGTTATGCAGTCTTGTGTGGAGCTAGCGGGAGTCGAAAATTGCGAAGTTTCGCAATAATCGTACCCTTTAGGGTTAAGAACCCCGGGTGAGAATCCCCCTTTGCTCCCAAGACTGTTATGCAGTCTTGTGTGGAGCTAGCGGGAGTCGAACCCGCGTCCAAACAAGGAATACTTATGCTTTCTACACGCTTATCTTGGCCTTGTTTTTCGTCCGGCGGCAAGACCCAAGCCACCAACCACCGGCTTATCTACTACATTGGCTATTCGCCGTCATTCTCTTATCGTAGCCTAAGAGACCTATTCTGTGTATTCCTGCGCCGCTATATCCGTTCAGCCCACAGACCCGGCTTGGAGCGACGTCTCGTTCGGGCGCCTTGCACCCAAATACGCTAATCTACTGTACTTCGATTAAGCAGCGAGAGCATAAGTTCTTTCGCCAGTTATATTTTGAGACGAGATTAACGGGCGTTGCCTCATTGCCCGGCGTGCTTACACAACCATTCTACCTGCTTTCAAAACCAGATAGCCCCTGGAGCGGCCTCCGCATAGAAGGGGATAATTACGCCTTCCCAGCGAAAAAGCGTGCAAAATTACAAAAAAAAATGCAATCCACCAAAAAAATTGCAATTTTTTTTGCATATTTCGTTAAAAAGCAGTAATTTTGTAGCCTAAAAACGGATTAGCCATTAAAAACACGATTCATATGAAAAAGATTTTCTCGTTAGTCGGTATGCTCACTTGTTTTCTTGCGGTGATGCAAGCCGGTGTTGTGTCCTACACAGCGGACAATTCCACTATTTTTCCGAATCCTGAGCGCGGGTTTCTGACCATGTTGGAAGGGAAGGTGTCCAAGTCTTCTCCGTACGCAGTCAAAGGCGATGAGAACTCCATAGACAGGCACAAAGCGAAAGACAATATATCGTTGGTGCTCGTGCTCTATTACTTGGATAATTTCAAGACCAAATCCACTTTGCCGGAGGAGGTGCTCAACGGTTTTGATGAAGACATGGAGGTGTTGCGGGAGAAGGGATTGAAAGCCATCATCCGCTTCGCCTATACCAATACCACGGTGAAGAAGAATAACGTGGAGACGGCGGAGGACGCTTCGCTGGAGATCGTCAAGAGTCATATCAGCCAGTACAAGAGCCATTGGCAGGCCAATGCCGATGTGATCTATGCTTTCCAGGCCGGTTTCATCGGCGCATGGGGCGAGTGGTATTACACCAATCATTTCGGCAATGCGGTCAGTGAGATGAACGACAGCCGTCGTGAACTGGTGGACGAACTGCTGGCCGCTGTTCCGCAGGACCGTTGCGTGCTGCTCCGTACGCCCCTTTTCAAGACGGGTTATATCGGCAACACAGAGCCTCTGGATAAGGACGAAGCCTACACCGGCACACCCAAGGCGCGTCTGGGACATCATAATGACGCGTTCCTGTACGGAGCCTCCAACATGGGTACCTACCGCGACACCGCCAAGCAGAAACCATACATCGCCCAAGAGACGCTCTATGTGCCTATCGGCGGCGAGACGGATATAGAGGACGCGGAGCAGGCTGCGACGGATGCCTCTCATGATGCAACCGTGGCGGAGATGAGCCGGCTGCACTGGACGTTCATCCAAAGCGGTTACTCGGAGGTGGTGACCAACCGCTGGCGCGAAGAGGGCACGTTCGACGAGCTGAACCGCTTCATGGGCTATCGCTACCAGTTGGTCAGCGGTACCTACAGCAACGAGGTGGCGCAGGGCGGCAAGCTGTCCGTCAACATGCAGATACGCAATGCCGGTTATGCGCCCTTGTATAATGAGCGTCCGACGTATATAGTATTGAAAAACGGTGCTTCGTCTTTCACTCTCCGTCTCGATTCGGACCCGCGTACGTGGCTGCCGAACGGCGTCATCACTACGGTGAATGAGCAGTTGACCGTTCCTAACAGCGTACCGCAGGGAACCTACGACCTCTATCTGTATATGCCGGACGCATACGAGTCGCTGGCTTCCGATCCGCGTTACGCCGTGCGTTTTGCCAATGACGATGTTTGGGATGCGGAGACCGGAATGAACGACCTGCATGCATCCGTGACGGTGACCGGCTCCCAGATCCCTCCCGAGCCGCCTGTAGAGGGGGATGCCGTACTGCTGCCGGCTACGCTGAACAAGAGCAATGTGAGCGCATATAGCGATGACATGACCTGGTATAACGGTACCTATTTTGATTTCGGACCGGAGGATGCGGAGAACGTGAGCCGTTGGGCGGACTGGAAAGTGGAGTTGCGTTATCCGGGTGAGTACATCGTCATTGCGCAAGGCTATTATCCCAACGGTCATCAGTGGCTGCTGAGTTTGCTGGAGAGCGCGGCGGAGCCTTATGCCTTGGCTGCGACTTGGGAGGACGGCGAAGTAACCGAGACCGGTGAGACGCTGTGGAACCTGAATGCCGTGGAAGCGGGTGTATATACGTTGCGCGTGCAGAATATAATGGAGTGGGGGCAGCCCAAACTGAAAAACATCACCCTGCAGTACAACGGTGAGATCCCGACGGCAAGCATAACGGTGAATAGTGAGGACGCATCGAAGAACAGCGCTGTGAAGCGAATAGAAAACGGACAACTCATTCTTCTTTTGCCGGATGGCCGACGCTACAATGCCAATGGTCAAATGACCAATAAATAAGAAAATGTGAAAAATGAGAAAATGTGAAAATGAGAAAAAGTGAAAATGAGAAAAAGTGAAAATGAGAAAAAGTGAAAATAAGAAAATGTGAAAATGAGAAAATGTGAAAATGAGAAAATGTGAAAATTTCAATACGGTTGTTTTTGACCTCGGCGGCGTCATTATTGACCTCAATGTGCCGCGTTGTGTAGCGAATTTCAAACGCCTGATGGGCGAAGAGAATGTGCGCAATGTCTTAGGTATAGATGACGAAGGCGAAGGAGTGGTGGCGGTCAGTGCGGCGACGCTCCAGCTGATGCACGACTACGAGTACGGCAACATCAGCACGGAGCAGTTCGTGGCCTCACTTTTGGCGCATTGCTTTGAAGGCGTGACGGACGAACAGGTGCGTGCCGCTTGGCTGAGCATGTTGGCGGAACTGCCGCAGTGGAAACTGGATTACATAGCCGGTCTGCGCAATGAGGGATACAAGACCGTGCTGCTGTCCAACTCCAACCAGATGCACTGGGATCCCATATGGGAACAGTACCACTTAGGCGATTATTTCGACTATGTGTTTGCCTCCCATCATCTGCATATGGCCAAGCCGAATCAGGAGATCTTCGATCATGTGGTACGCGAAGCCGGCATTGACTGCGCGCATACGCTTTATGTCGATGATCTGGAGAAGAACCGGGCTGCCGGAGAGCGCTTTGCCGGGTGGAGAACCGTGGAAAGCATTGATGAACTGAAAAAAATCATCTCGTGATCACAGGACCACGAAATCACGAAAAATCATATCCTATGAAAGAAATATTATCCCATTTTGCCATCCCCAACGAGGTGGCGGAACCGCAGCCGTTGAAGATCGGCTTTATCAATGACTCGTTTATCGTGCGTGCGAAGAATGCCGGCGGGAAATCCTATTTCCTGCAACGCATCAACCATCATATCTTCCAGAACGTGGAGGGCCTGCAGAACAATATCCTCACCGTGACCAATCATATCCGCCGCAAACTGGAGGCAGCCGGTGAGAAGGACATCGACCGCAAGGTGCTGGAGTTGGTGCCGACCAAGGACGGCAAGCTCTATCACAAGACAGCCGAAGGCGATTACTGGCGCGTATATGTGCTGATTGAGAATGCGGTGTCGCAGGAGAAAGTGACGCCCGAGTCCGCCGAACTGACGGGTGAGGCGTTCGGCCGGTTTCAGTGCCAGTTGGCGGATCTGCCGTTTGATGCGCTCTGTGAATCAATACCCAATTTCCATAACATCGAGTTCCGCTTGTGGCAGTTGGATGAAGCGCTGAAAGCCGATCCGGTAGGTCGCAAAGCAGCCTGTGCGGACATCATCGCCGAGATAGACAAACGCCGCGACGAGATGTGTCTCGCGGAGCGGCTGTTCCGCGAAGGAAAGTTGCCAAAGCACATCAACCACTGCGATACGAAGGTCAATAATATCCTGTTCGACGAAGCAGGACGGCCGATGTGTATTGTCGATCTGGATACGGTGATGCCGGGTTTCGTGCTGAGCGATTTCGGCGATTTCATGCGCACGGCGGCCAACACCGGAGCCGAGGATGACCCGAACCTGGATAATATCCATGTGGACCTGGCTATTTTTGAGGCCTACACACGCGGATATCTTAAGGAGGCCACTTTCCTCACGGACATCGAGAAAGAGCTGCTGCCGTACGGATGCCGGCTGCTCAGTTACATGCAGACCGTGCGTTTCTTCGCGGATTATATCAACGGCGACACGTACTACAAGATCCAGTACCCGGAGCATAACCTCGTACGTACCAAAGCGCAACTGCGCTTGGTCGAGGAGCAGGAGAAAGTAGCGGATGAGATGCTGCGCATCGTTAAAGCCTTAAATTGTTAAACCTTGATTCCGAGATCACGAAATCACGAAATCACAAGACCACGTAATCATAAAGAATAATGAAACTGAAAGTTGATCAAGTGAACTGGCCGGCGGCGTTTCCTGAGAAGCCGGAGGTGAGCGTCGAGCTAAGTAACAACCGGGATCGGTTGTTCCTGAAATGGCATGTCAAAGGCGAACAGTTGCGAGCGGTGACCACCGAAGACCAGGGACCGGTATGGGAAGACTCATGCGTCGAGTTCTTCTGCCAGGTGCCGGGGGATGACCACTACTATAATTTCGAGACCAACTGTATTGGTGCGATGGTGGGTTCGCGTCGTTTAGGCCGGGCGGAAGACGTGCAACCCTTACCGCCGGAAAAAATGGCGCTGATTGAGCGCAAGTGCTCGTTCACGAGAGAGGCGTTTGAAGAGAAAGACGGTCTGTTTGAATGGACGGTGGAACTGGCTATCCCGCTGAAACTTATTTTCGGAGAAAAGAAAATCGCTTTCCCGCAAAAGCTGAAAGCGAATTTCTACAAGTGTGCCGATAAGACGAAAAAGCCGCATTTCCTCAGCTGGCAGCCTATCCCGCTGCCGAAGCCGGACTTTCACTGCCCGCAGTTCTTCGGAGAAATCATCTTAGAATGATCTCCCGTTTACTGGACCATTTGCCCGAGGACGGTGTAGACGCTGGAGGCATTGCGGATATAGAGATGTGTGTTAAGAAGGAATTTCTGATTTTCAGAGTTTCCTTCTTTTTTGTCTATACCTACTGACACATTCTCGGATTTCCATTGTGCGCCGGCATCGGGTGCGGACCAGTTATTGCGGTCATCGGCGGCGAAGGCGGCGTAGTAATAGACCTGTCCGATGGTAGCCGACGGGTCCTCGCAACTCTCTGCCGTGCCGCGGTAGATCTCCACGCCATCGGTCGGCGATGCAGGGTAGGCGTTGTCCTTGCGCATGATGACGGTCTGCGCATAGTCCGGAGCCGGGTAGATGTCACCGCTCAGGTGAAGGTCGTCCAAATAGAAAGTGCCGGTGACCGTATTGCCTGTGGAGACGCCGAACGAGATGCGCACCACGCCTTCCATCTGGTTGCGCTCGTCGGTGTTGCTGTACCAGTCGAAAGCCTGCAGCGTGCGCATATCCAGCGTGACGGTCTTCCATTCGGTGCCGGACAGGTTGACGTGCTCGGTGAACCACCAGTCTTCATGTCCGGCTGACATGTTCTTGCAGACGATACGCAGGTCGGTGTCGGAGCCGTTGCCTTTGAGGCGGAAAGAGAGTACCGGCGTTTGATGCATGTCCGTTGCGGCGCTGAACACGTAGTCCGCGGAGGCGGTTGCCCAGGCGGTGCTGATGGCGTAGTCACATTGGAGTGCACCGTCCGTGGCACGGACTGCCATGGTGGCACCGTCTTCGTTCACGGCCTCCATCCCCGCTATGCCGCTGTTGTAATCTGTCAGCAGGTTGTCCAGGTGCACTAAGTGGGTCGGGTTGCTCCACGTGAGCCGGTACCGGTCGTTCTCTATATGACCGCTGAGCTCAGAGGGAGCAGGCGGCGGAGTCGTGTCTTCTAACAGATTGACCACGGCGGTGTTGCCGCTTAAATAGTTCTGACCGCCGGAAGTGATCACGGCGTAGATATAACATTTGCCTTTCGGATAGACGTTCCGCGTGTACCACATGTATTTCTCTTCCGAGCCGGACAGGTTGGTGACGATAGGCGTCATGCCGGCAACGCTCACGGCGTCGGGTGTTGACGAGTAATAGAAAGAGACAGTGGCGTCACCTACAGGGTCGAACGTGAACCAGCGCAGCATGATAGAGTCCTCCACGTTCACTTCAGTGGCCGGTACGGTGAAGTGGACGGACGGAGAGATGACTTCGCCTTCCAATAGAAAATCATAGGTGTAGAACACGTTACCCACCGAGTCGTAGGCGGTGAGGGCTATCTTCGATGCATCGGCGGCCATGTCGAGCGTGGAGAAACAGGACACGCGGCGGTAGAACATGGAGTAGCGGTAGTCGTCCAGCTGCTTCTGCTGGTCGTAGTTGGCGTCTCGTCCGCAACCTGGGCGCACGTAATGCACGCCGTCCTTGTAGAGATGTTCGAACGAGTGGTCATCGCCCGAGAGGGAGATGATATGTTTGCCCAGTGCGGCATGTTTCTCAAACAGCGGTCCCATCTGACGGGGTTCGTCCGCCCATTGACCATGGTAACCGGTGGTGTGCACGCCCACATGATGGCAAATGATTATCCACGGACGCGTGCACGTCGCCAGTATGGAGTCAGCCCATGCGTACTGGCGGCTGCCGGGCAGAAACTGTGGTGAACTCTCGTCTCCGTTGAGATTGAGCATGACCACGTCCGCATTGCCGTAGACGAAATGGAAGTACGCTTCGTTACGCGGGTCGATAGTGTCTCCTTCGCAGGAGCCTTCGTGCGGGAACTGATGGAAATAGTCGTAGAACGACGACCAGCGGAAACCGCGCGGGTCACCGGTCTCGTGGTTGCCGGATGAAGACATCAGAGGCACTTGGCTGAGGAACGGAGCGCCGGGTGTGAAGAAATAGTTGTTCCAGTTGCGGTCATTGCCTTTGCTGCTGACAAAATCGCCGTTCATGAGCGACAGGTCACAATGGAGATTGCAGATGAAATCCTGCATGTTGGACCAGTTGTTACGGGCGTTGCCGTGTATATCGCTGATGGTGAAGATGCGGAATGCCGTGCCTTGTTCGGGTGCGGTCTTGGTGGAGCACACCTTGTCGAAACGGCGGGTGGCATTGGCGCCGACGGTGAAGTAATAGCGGGTGTCGGGTTGCAGACCGGTGAGCGTGACGATATGCACGTACCCTTCGTCCGCCACGTTCCATCCGTCGGAGGTGATGACGCTCTCGTTGAGCTGCTCCGGGTCGGTGCCGTAATAGACGAGGGCATCGGTGGCTTCACCTTCTTCGGACATCTGCCATAGTATCTTGACCGATGTCGTGGTCGGTGCCATCGAGTAGGGTTGCTTGTAGGGGATGTACGGGTCACTGCTGGTGTCGTAGTTATCCTCCGAGACGCCCCATCGCGGATCGCCGAGAGTGCTGCCGTCCGTGCCTGCGCCGATGGCGGGGCTGTTCTTGTATAGTTGGAAGTTACCGTTCTCCGGGGCTACGAAATACGGGTTGCGGACGGAGCAGTTGGCCTGCGAACCTCCCGTTCCCACTTTGACGGGTGCATTGTAGCCGATGCAGTTATGCACGTAGGACTTGGAGCCATAGACCGCAAAACTGTTGGTGTTCTCCCGCTCTTCGGGGTTCATGAAAATGCAGTTGGTGATATGACTGTTGTCGATATTGGCGGGATAGACGCCGCGTCCGTTGGTGCTGTTGTAGAACGTGCAGTGGTCGATCTCCACCGCCCCTTCTAACGCGGCGATGTTATCGCTTCCCGGATAGAGATAGATCATGCGTCCGGTGCCGTTCACTCCGCCGTCGAAGGTACTGTTGCGGAGGAGCAGGCTTTTCAGTTGGTTGGGTGCTTTCTCGGCATATAGTCCTCGCGCATTGTTCGCTGCCTCACTGCCCATGCGGAAGAGACAGTCGTCGATGGTGAGCGCATTGATATATGGTGCTTCACTATCGGTGGTATACACGCGGATGAAGTACGACGGACATCCGCTGAACTCGCAACTGCGCACTGTCACGTTGTACGGTGCTGCGCCGGACACTAAGCGGAGGGCCTCGGCCGCGCATCGGAGTGTGAGACCTTGCATTGTCATGTCCGCTGTGATCTCCCACCGCCCGCTCATGTTAAGGACAGGCTTGGCCCCGTCTGCCGCTTGGATAGTCAATGCAACAGTCGGTTTGATATTGGATGATTCGTTATACTCGCCGTCTGTGAGAACGAGGATGTCACCGGCTGCGGCTTGGCCCACTGCCGTCCGGATGGTTCCTGCTCCCGGTGTGACGTTAATGGTTGCCGCGTGCATCATGCCCACGCACGCAAGCGCGCATATCAATAAGGAAAGAAAAGTGTGCTTCATGGTATGTTTCACATTTTGCGTTTCACAATTTGCGATGCAAAGATACTGCTTTTTTTTGAATTGTGCAAGCGATTCCGTACTTTTTCGTATTTTTACTCCGAACTTTTCGTGACAAACTTTTCGCAATGAATGTGGCGAACTTTTCGCCAACACTCATTCCAATCCATTTGAACAACAAGCAGCCCGATGAGAGGGCTGCTTATGTTGCTATTAGAGTGCAATGCACTCGGAAGACTATCCCGGATCAATGGCACTGTCCTCTCCTCCGAAACCGGGTCCGTTTCCATGTATGGAGAAAATTCCGTCACACAGGCTGAATGTACATTGCGTCTTCTGAGACGTTACTTCAGGTTGAATATAGAGCTTTTTCATAATTTTCTTCCTTTCCTTTTTCATGTTTAACCGTTCATCTTATTTAACTCTAACTCCCATTACGTCGTAATGGACGCCGTCACGGATGATGAGAAGTTGGCCGTTTTCAATCAGCTTTTGGCTGTTGGCTTTTAGCTCTTCGCTAACCAGTTCTATCTCGGTCGGCATGTTGTGCGGTGTCACCAAACGCGCACGTTTGACAACTTGCTGCGGCTCCGGAACATTTACCGTGAAATATGCACGGAATCCCTTGATGGTTACATTGCTATTCGAGAAATAGAGTTTGCCATCAGTGCCGAGGTAGAGGTTCTCCGGGTGTGTACCAAGATCTTGCTTGTTAAGCACCCCTACATAATTTGCAGCGTC
>Ga0265298_10001326_pt1 | contig 36576 bp, 51 predicted proteins | sample AusTroGonzalo_MG_3_FD_193486 | JGI IMG/M metagenome (GOLD analysis project Ga0265298, IMG submission 193486) | Bovine rumen microbial communities from tropical cattle in Woodstock, Queensland, Australia - Gonzalo_01 | ecosystem: Host-associated > Mammals > Digestive system > Stomach > Rumen ...
CGCAAAGCGGGCAGACGCCGGTAGCATCGGAGGAAGCAAACCGATGCAAACCGAAGCAAACCAAAGCAAACCGAAGCAAACCGAATCAAACGACAGCGGAGAGAAAGCACTCCCCTCTTCTCCCCCCACACCCCCCGTAATAACCCCTCTGAAAGAGAGAAAGAAAACCTCCCCTAAAGGGGAGTCAAAAGAAAGAGCCCTGCCCCAGGCGCTCCAGGACGCTTTGCAGGCGTTCAAGGAGATGCGGAACCGGATGAGAAAAACGATGACGCCGCTGGCCGTGGACCTCCTGATCCAGAAGCTGGAGAAGCTGGCACCGGGCGACACGGAGAAGCAGGTGGCGATCCTGATGCAGAGCATCGAGAACGGCTGGACCGGCGTGTACGAGCTGCGAAAGGAGAAGGACCGGCGGCAGAACACGCTGCTGAACTACCAGGAGCATGGCGTGAGCCACGCGAACCTGAGCGAGATCGAGATGGATTTGGAGGAGCTATGACCGAAAAAGACGAACAGATCCTTCTCTTCGACTGGGCGCAGTACCGGCCCGACCTGGCGCTGATGTTCCACATCCCGAACGAGGGCCGACGCCGGGTGCAGCACACGGTGAGCCTGAAGCGGCAGGGCATGAAACCGGGCGTGCCGGACATATTCCTGCCTGTGGCCCGCGGCGGGTATCACGGGCTGTTTATCGAGATGAAGCGCCGGATCGGCGGGCGGTCCACGCCGGAGCAGAAGGAGTGGCAGCGGGCGCTGCTGGAGGAAGGGTACGCGGCCTGCGTCTGCAAAGGGTTCGACGAGGCGCGGGAGACGATCGAATGGTACTTGAAACTGAAGGAGGAGCGAAGATGAAAAGACCTGAAGCCTGTGACTATAGCTACGACCCCAGAAACTGCTGCGACTGCCCGTACTTCTTCCACGACGAAGTGGGGCATGGATGCACGTATGAGGAGGACGACGATGGAGAACTATGACAATCTGGTGGCGGCGTTGCGGTGCAAGCGTGACGATTGCGAAGGGTGCGACCTTGCTTTCTTCGACAAGGACGAGGGGTGGATGTGCCAATTTGCCGCAAAGGATGATGATGCCGCCGATGCGATTGAGGCGTTGCAAGCGGAACTGCTCAAAGCAGAAATGCGGTGCGCTGATTGCGAGTACGGGAACAAACCGTGGCCTGAGGAACCGGGACAGCCGAAGCGGGGCGAGATTGTGCGGTGCGGGGAGTGCAAGTGGTGGCGTGAGTATACCACCAACGGAAAGCATGACGGATATGGGATATGCGATATTCACTATTTTGCAGACAGAATTAGTGCGAATTCCTACTGTTCGGACGGCGAGAAGATGGAGGTGCAGGAATGACTATCAAGATTACATACAATAAGAGCTGCCCGGAGTGTGGGAGCCGGCACATCGTCAAGGCTGCCAAATGCAAGCGGTGTGAGAAGTGGGTGTCTGAGGATTCCGCTTTCGGGTACGGTAGCAGCGTTATCTGTGAGGATTGCCTTCAGGAAGAAAACGGAGACCTTGACCTGCTGTATGCGGCGACCAAGGACGAGTGCGAGGAGTTCCACATGCCAGTCTTGTTCATGACGTTCTTCACGGACGATGAGATCTATGAAGTCCTCATGCGGGAGCTGAAGGCTTGCCACGAACAGATCCCCCGCGACACCAAGGCGTTTGTCCGGCGGTATGCCAATGAGATTGCGGATGAAATATTGAAGGAGGATGAATAAAATGTTTAACAAAACCAACCAGGTACAGACCATTGATGTGAATGAATGGGTAAACAAGCTGCTGGCAGCTCGCGATGATGTGAGGGCCGTGGAGAAGATCCGGGAAAAGTTTGACACGATCTGCTTGCGGAACATTGAGGATCGTGCCAAGAATTTGGAAAAGCGGACGAGCCTCTATGACTTCTACTATGATGGAGGCGTGCCTGTCACGGAGGACTTAGCTCTGTGGATCATGGATGTGATTTGCTATCGGATGCCTGACGAGCTTGTGGAAAAGTGGGCGTTTGTATGTGAGAAGTATTGGAAGATGAAGGAGGATGGAAAGGAGGCGTCCAATGGCGAAGTGTAAAGGCTGCGGGGCCGAGATGAGAGCGAAGATGGAGGTGCATGAATGACTATCAAGATTACATACAATAGCGGAGATTCGTACATAACAACCGTTCCGAATGAATCCTATGCGGATAGCATCGCTTGCATTCTTGACAGCATCCATACGGATTGTGAACGGGAGGTGCAGGAATGAGCGAGTGCGTTGTGCGGATGGAGATGCCGAAGGACTGCCAGTATTGCGCAATGGCACACTGGGATTTAAGAAACATTCTGTCGGGTTGTGATGCGGTACCTGGAAAGCGGTATCTTCAAGGTAAGGACGATGAGTTTTGGAAGGACGGCAGACCGTCATGGTGTCCCATCATCTGCTCCCTCCCGGAAGGGCATGGGCGGCTGGTGGATGCGGATGCTTATAGTGCCGAAATGAAAGACCGTCAAGAGGCGGCATGGAAGTGGCGAAACGAAGCCATAGCGGAGGAAGATGAGTTAAAACTGGCAAGAGCAGAAGGGGCCTTTACAGCCTTCACCGAAGCAAAGCTGACAATGGACAAGCACATTATCTCCCCGTGGCGAAGGGTGGAGGAGGAACTGCCGGAAGAAGGGCAGAGAGTTGTGGCGATGGACAGAAACGAAGATATGGAAGTGGTGGCTTATGATGGGCATGGGTTTGAAGATTCGTATGGGTTTTATTTTACCGATGTAATCTACTGGATGCCCATCGAGCCGCCGAAGGAGGTCAAATAATGCTGATTGAACAGACGCTGTTCGGCACGATCGACAAAGTGCAAACGGCTATTGACAGGCTTAAGGCGTTTGAGCCGAAGGATCGACCATACTGGCTCGCGTTTAGTGGCGGGAAAGACTCCTGTGTGATCCTCGAGCTCGCAAAGATGGCGGGGGTACGCTTTGAAGCACATTATAATTGCACCTCCGTGGATCCGCCGGAACTTGTCCGTTTTATTAAGCGTGAGCACCCTGAGGTCAGTTTCGATATACCTCACGATCGGAATGGACGGACGGTAACCATGTGGACCCTCCTGAAAAATAACTCCATGCCGCCGACACAAGTATACAGATATTGTTGCCGTGCGCTGAAGGAATCATCAGGAAAAGGAACAGTTACAATTACGGGCGTTCGTTGGGCCGAAAGCATAAACAGGAAACTTAACCAAGGGCCTGTTGTAATCACAGGAACTGGCGCAGAGAGAGTTCCCGAAGTACAAGCGGCAAATTTTACATCAACCGCACGGGGGGGGTGGTGCTGAACGACGATAATGACGAGGCCCGCCGTGCTGTCGAAGTTTGCTTCAGAACGAGAAAAACGCTTGTGAATCCAATTATAGATTGGACAGACGAGGATGTTTGGGAGTTCATAAGAAAGTACAATGTTCCTTACTGTGAATTGTACGACAAAGGCAAAACCCGGCTTGGGTGTATCGGATGCCCGATGGGAAGAGAAAGAAACATGAGGAAAGAATTTGAACAATACCCGAAGTACAAAGAACAGTATATTCGTTGCTTCGACGCAATGCTAAAACGCAGAAAGGAACGTGGCCTTTCGACAAACAAATGGAATACAGGGGAAGATTTCTTTGAATGGTGGATAACGCTTGACAACAAAAAGGACAATCCGGCACAGATAAGCATTGAAGACTACGAGGAGGTGGAAGGATGAAGGATCAGAACTACGGGAAAGTCGTCACGGTCCCGAAGGAGTACGTGGATCGGACCGGTTCTGCGCGGACGGAGAACGGAGGGAAGGATGACAACACGTGAGATCTTCGTAGACGATCTCCAGCAGATGGAGGACAGCCTTATATGGCTGGAGAAGAACAGCAACAACCAGCACATCGTGAGCACCTGGGGCATCCTCAGAGCTGTATGCAGGACCCTGTACCACCTGCTCACTGACAGGATCAGGACAATGGACAACGAAAGGAGAAAACAGAATGGCTGATGAAGTGAAGGAGATCATGGCGCGGATCGGCGAGAACGAGCTGCTGTACCAGGGCGTGAGAAACGGCGTGCTGCCGCTGAACGGGTTCGGCGAGAACCTGATCGGCGTGAATATGTGGTCCGACGAGGGCCGGCTGCTCGTGGTCGAGCTCTCCGGCGAGCCGCGGCGGCTGGTTCTTGACGAGCTGCTCGGGTGGCAATGGTACAACAGCGAGGGACCAGAGGAATGATAACCAGGCTCGAGCTGCAGCAGTACCGGAGAGCCAACGACCGGCACCGGCGGTCACCGGAGAACAAAGCGTTCCGGCGCCGGCTGGACGCGGCGATGGCGGAGCTGCAACCGGTGGAGCGGCATGTGGTGTTCCTGCGGTACTGCTGCCGGCTGAGCTGGGTCGCGGTGGGGATGCGGATCCACTACAGCGAGGCGCAGACCAGGAGGATCGACAGGAAGGTGCGAAGGAAACTGGAGGAGGCCGACTGAGCCTCCTTTTTTTGTGCGCGGTCGTCGAAAAGATGACCGTTTTTTTGTTGTGCAGCGGGTTAAAGTGTGACGAATTAAAGTGTGTCGAAGGAGTAGGTATGGCGAAGAAAAAAGTTTACACAAGCGGCACGATGTACGAGGAAGAGACCGGTCGGTATATGGACGCAGGTCTTGCCGGCGAAATGGCACTGCAGAATCGTGCAACGGCGCGCAAAAAGAAAGTGGGCACCGGTTCAGCTACTGTCAAGAAGGGAAACAAAGTACCGGCAGCACGTCGTGGCGTTGGTCAGGAGACAATTGACGGGTTTGTCAACAGCGCGCCAAAGTCACTTGTGAAGACCGCCATGAAGAACAAGAACAAACCACCCCGCAGGAGATAACGTGGCAGGAACACCTGAGAAAATGCGCGAGATAGGCGCGAATACGCGATTCAGCGGCGAACGAGCGGTGAAGGCCGCGAAGAAGTCCGCCGAGACCCGCGTGCAGATCGGGCGTCTGAAGCATGCCGCTGAGAAAGTGATCACGCCGAAGAAGGCCGAGGAGATCATCGCGGCGCTGGCTGACAAGGCCGCATGCGGTGACGTGCCGGCGAGCACGTTCCTGCGTGACCTGCTGGGCGAGAAGCCGGCCGAGAAGGTGGAGCAGACGATCAACGAGATCGCGTTCCGCATTGAGGGCGTGAGCGACGAAGAAGCGGATGCGATAAGCGGATGATCAGCGTCAGGATCCAGCCGAAGCAGCTGCAGTTTTTCAAGGCACGCGGCAGGCACATCTGCTACGGCGGCGCCAGGGGCGGCGGAAAGAGCTGGGCGGCGCGTGTGAAAGCGGCCATGCTCTGTGGAAGGTATCAGGGGCTGAAGGTGCTGCTGATGCGCCGGACGCTGCCGGAGCTCAGAGAGAACCACGTCCGGTTCCTGCTCCCTATGCTGCAGGGGACCGCGAAGTACAAGGAGACCGAGAACTGCTTCTACTTCCCGAACGGCAGCATTCTGAAGCTGGGCTACTGTGCCGCCGAGAAGGACGTGTACCAGTACCAGGGCCAGGAGTGGGACGTGATCATCCTGGAAGAGGCGACGCACTTCACCGAAGAGCAGATGACGTTCCTGACGACCTGCAACCGGTCCGTGCGCGACGACTTCTCACCGCGGATGTACTACACCTGCAACCCCGGCAACGTGGGCCACGCATGGGTCAAGCGCCTGTTCATCGACCGCGACTACCGCGGCGAGGAGAAACCGGAGGACTACGTCTTCATATCGGCCTCGGTATACGACAACGAGGTGCTGATGAAAACCAACCCCGGATACGTGCAGACGCTGAAGAACCTCCCGGAGGACCAGCGCAGGGCGATGCTCGACGGCGACTGGGACGTGTACGAAGGCCAGTACTTCAGCGAGTGGCGCCGGGACCTGCACGTGATCGACCCGATACCTATCCAGCCATGGTGGCAGGTGTACAGGGCCATCGACTACGGCCTGGACCGGCTCGCGTGCCTGTGGTGCGCGTTTGACGACGTCGGGAACGCATACGTATTCCGGGAGATTTGCGTTTCAAACACGATCGTATCTGACGCGGCACGGATGATCCTTTCAGCCGGGGACGAACCCGTGACCGCGACGTTCATGCCATCCGACCTCCTGGGTCGCTCCTCCCAGACCGGCGTCTCGATCTACGAAGCGTTTGCAAACGCCGGTCTGCGGGGCGATCCCGTGAGCAACCCGCGGGTACCCGGGTGGCTGAACCTGAAAGAGTGGCTGCACCCGGTGGACGACGGGACCGGCACGGTGCGTCCGAGGCTGAGAGTGTTCTCCACCTGCAAGGAGCTGATCCGGTGCATGCCGCTGCTCCGGTACGCGACGACCGGCGACCCGAGTGACGCGGCGAAGGACCCGCACGACATCACGCACGCGCCGGACGCGCTCCGGTACATGATGGACGGCAGGCCGCGCCCGGGCGAGAAACCGGCGGAGGACAGGCACCGCCGCAACAGGACAATCGGTCAGCAGACCGCGAGCATTATCGGATATGGAGGCAGACGATGATCTACTTTTTCGCAGGCTTCGCCACAGGCGCTGTAACGGCCCTGTTTTCCGCTTTCTGCCTGCACAAGGCGAAGGCCGCGACGCAGGAAACGACAGAAAACAGCACCGTTTCCGGGCGTTCGAACGCAGAGAAAGAGGAGCGTGAGCGGCGCGAGGCAGAAGAGCAGCGCCAGCACGAGAACATGATGAGATACACGGGTAAGGAGCAGAGAGGATGAAGATCCAGAAGGACCCGGAGGGGATCCGCAAAGAGTTCACCGCTGGACAGCACTACAAGGACGCGATCGGTCTGTACGACACGTACGCGCAGAACGAGGCGTTCTACGTGGGCGACCAGTGGCGCGGCGTGGACGCTGACGACATCGACAAGCCGGTGATCAACTTCCTGCAGCGGGTCGTGAGCATGCGCAACGCGAAGGTCAGCTCGCAGGACTGGAACACCCGGTTCCTGTCGTTCGTACAGAACGACGAGACAGACGCGATCTCGAAGATGCTGTCCGACCAGGTGGACCACGTGATCGAGCGGCTCGGCCTGAAGAGCATCGCACGGACGGCGCAGCGGAACGAGTGCGTGGACGGTGACGCCTGCGTGTACTTCGACTTTGACGCGGACGCTGAGAGCGGCATGAGCGCCCCCGGCGCCGTGACCTGCGAGCTCCTGGAGAACATCAACGTGTACTTCGGGAACCGGTACAGCCGCGACGTGCAGAAGCAGCCGTGGATCATCATCCACCAGCGCCGGTTCCTGGACGACGTCAAGGACGAGGCCCGGGAGAACGGCGTGCGTGAAGAGGACGTGGAGAGCATCACCGGCGACAGCGACGAGCATCAGCTGGAGCAGGATTCGCCGTCCGACATGGTCAGCGTGCTGATCAAGCTCTGGAAAGAGAACGGGACCGTGCACGCGATCAAGACCGTGAAGGACCTGGTCCTCCGCAAGGAGTGGGACACCGGTTACAAGCTGTACCCGATCGCATGGAGCTCGGCGGAGATCATCAAGGGCTCGTACCACGGCAGGGCGATGCTTACCGGGCTGATCCCGAACCAGATCGCCATGAACAAGTCGTGGGCTGGGATCATCTGGCAGATCCAGAAGACCGGCTTCTCGCAGCCAGTGGTCGATAGGACGCGGATCCCCGACTGGAACGGCGAGCCCGGGCAGATGATCGAAGCGCAGGGGCCTGTCACAAACGTGCGCGACGCGGTCATGTACCTTGAGCCCGCGCCGGTGCCGGTGAGCGTGATCAGCGCCATGGACAACCTGATGAGCACGACCCGCGACTGCATGGGCGCGTCGGACGCGACGATGGGCGATGTGAACCCCGACAACGCGTCAGCAATCATCGCGCTGCAGCAGGCGGACGAGCAGCCGCTGGAGCTCCGCAAGCAGGCGTTCCACGACTTCGTGGAGGATATGTGCCGGATCATCGCGGACATCATCCGCGCCCGGTACGGCAAGCGCCAGGTGATGATGAACGTCACGTACGACGACGAGAACGGGCAGCGGCAGACGCGGCAGGAGCTGCAGGAGTTCGACTTCTCCACACTGGACGAGCTGCAGATGACCATGCGCGTGGACGTCGGCGCATCGAGCCTGTACAGCGAGCAGCTGCAGGTGCAGACCGCGTCGAACCTGTTCACCACCGGGATCATCGACGACCCGGCGAAGCTGGCGATCTACCTGAAGGTCATGCCCGAGAAGTACATCCCCGGAAAACAAGTTTTGCAGCAGTATTGCGAGTCGCTGCTGAAGCAGGCGATGCAGCCTGCGCCCACGGATCCGTTCAGTCCCGCACTGGAACAGGATGACGTGAACGTCACGCCGATCCAGCCGCGGATTGGAAATACACAATAAACCGGCCAACCATAGCCGGGAGAAAAGGAGAAGGAAATGGAAGGCGAAACCAGCCAGACCGTGACCGGAGGGATTTTCGATGGCGAGCCCGAGATCGAATGGGACGACGTCGAAGGCGAAGAGGTTGAGGAGCGCGAGGACGCGCAGGAACCTGAACCAGAAGCCAAGGAACCTGAGAAGGCCGACGACGACTTTCTCACAATCCGCTACAACAAAGCGGACATGAAGCTCACCAGGGAGAAGGCGGTCGAGCTTGCGCAGAAGGGCGCGAACTATGACCACATCTACCAGGAGCTGCAGAGCTATCGGGACGGCCCCATCGGCAAGGCCATCAAGTCGTACGCGGACGCGGCAGGCATGTCGGTCGAGAAGTACGCCGAGATGATGATGGAGCAGCAGCGCGCCGCTGAAGAGAAGCAGGCGCTGCAGGAGCTGCAGGAGCAGTACCCGGACGCACCCGAGGAGCTCTTGAAGGAGCACGTACAGCTGAAGCTGGGCGAAAAGAAGGCCAACGCCGCCAGCGCCGCGGAAACCAGGCGCGCGCAGGAATGGGCGGAGGCGCTTGCCGAGTACCCGGACACGAAGCCGGACAGCGTGCCCCAGGACGTGCATGACGCCGTAGCCAACGGCATGAAACCGCTTGACGCGCTTCGTCTGCACGAGCTGACCTCCCTCCGCACGAAGGTAGCGGAGCTGACGTCGGCACAGGAATCGAAACAGAAACAAGAAGAAAACAGGGCACGGTCGATAGGTTCCGCTGCCGGAGTCTCCTCCGGCGGGGAGGCCGAAGACGACTTCCTCGCAGGCATGGGAATGAGGGCGCGAGGATACTAAATCCCAACGACCGACCCGCAGAAAGGGTTAAACAATGGCTATCAACCTGAAATCCAAGTATGCCGACAGGCTTACTAAAGCGCTTGATTACGCAAGCGTTATCTCCGGGAAGACCAGCACCGAGTACAAGATGGACGGATCCGAAGAGATCCAGCTCCTGTCCCTGGTCACCCAGTCCCTCAACAACTACAACCGCGCCGCCACCGCGAACCGGTACGGCACTCCCGCCGAGATGCAGGACGTCATCCAGCGGATCAAGCTTGACAAGGACCGTTCCTTCTCCATCCCCGTGGACAAGGGCAACTTCATCGAGGGCAACTTCCTCAAGACCGCCGGTGCTGTCATTGAGGACGAGATGAACGAAGTCGTCGCCCCCGAGATCGAGGCCGACTTCTTCAAGAAGGTCGCCAGCAACGCAGGCGGCGTGTACGCCAACGCCACCGCGATCAGCGCGTCCAACATCATGGCCCGTCTGCTCGCCGTCGAGGCCGCGTTCCGCAACGGGCGTATCCCCAAGGCTGACCGTTTCGTCGCCATGAAGACCACCGCTCTGCAGCTGATCAAGCAGGCGCTCACCAACTGCGACGGCATCACCGACAAACTGATGATGCAGGGCATCGTGGGACGCATCGGCACGCTGATGATCCTGGAAGTCGCCGACAGCGACCTGCCCTCCGGCGTGAACTTCGTCGCCTGGCAGAAGCGCTGCGCGGTGTTCCATAAGACCATCGAGGACACCAAGGTCCATCAGGATCCTCCCGGCATCTCCGGCATCCTGGTCGAGGGCCGGTTCCGCTGGGGCGGCGGCGTCGTCGGCAAGTACGCAGCCGGTACCTACGTTGACGCGCTGAACACCAGCCGTCAGGGGAACCCAACGTTGAACGCGAACGGGTCGGTGACCAGCCTGAACAGCGCTCAGTATGTCCTCTGCACCGTGGACGGCAGCGATCCTCGCTACAGCGCCACCGCTGTGAAGCTCACCAGCACCGGCTCCGTCACGCACACTTCCGGTGACGTGCTCAAGGCCGTCGGTTACTACGACGGCAAGATCGCTTCCGAAGTGACCTCCGTCACCACGACCTCCTAACGATAACACAACGACACACGGGGGAGCCTCCGCGCTCCCCCCTTATCTCACAGAAAGGAAATTTTTTGAAATATGTCAAAGACACGAATCATTAGCGACACGCCGGTTATGGACGACAGCGGGGCCCTGCTGCACATCCAGGAGCTGGCAGGACCATCGAGCGAAGACAAACCGACCGAAGGGCTGGCGAACGGGTCTTTGCATATGGAGACAGATACCGGAGCGCTGTCCGTATACGACGAGGACGACGGCTGGAACCCTCTTTCCGGCGGCGGTTCCTCCCTTCCCCCCGTTTCGGCCTCCGACAACGGGAAGGTGCTGTGCGTTGGGCCATCTGGATGGGAGGCCGCAACTATTGATAATGTAGACAGACAAATATGGATTAGATCGACCATTGGTAATGACGGTGGCATTTCAACAACGTCTACTGTAAGTTATGAAGCACTTGGGCAGTTGAATGGCGGCTTCACTTTGACGGCGAACATTGTTGATGCATATGGAAGCTCTCTTGCAACAGTTTATTTAAGTAAAAAAGAACTTACCGATGCGGCCTTTGTGTTTGAGGGTACATACTTTGATATTTTTGCCCTTAAACAAAAGAGTTTTATTGTTGCAATTCCTATCCCTTCGCCCGGTTCAAGTGCAAATGTTGCGATTGCATGGAAAGAGGACAAATTCATCGTCACCCTGACCCCGACCGCCCTTGACTTCTCCGGCACGATGGACAAGACGGTGGCTGAGATTACGGCGGCCTACGAAGCGGGGATGGAGATTTGGTTCAGGATGAGTGATGGGACCGGACTGACATACGATGCGCCATGTGACGAGGTTATCACATATACAAGCGAAACATATCCGTCATTTTGTGCAAAGGTATTGGTCAACGGATTGAGTGCCATTGTGTTCATGCAAACCGGAACAACCAACGATGGAACGCAGACAACCTACGGCACTGACATCTACTCCCTCACCCCCGCGAGCTGAAAGGAGAAAGCTGTATGGCAAACGAGCAAAAGATCCGCGTATTGAGCGATATGCCGGTGATGAACGAAACCGGGAACCTGCTGCACGTGCAGGACCTTGCAGGGCCGGCGTCGGCATCGAAGCCTACAGAAGGGCTTGCAAACGGGTCCGTGTTTATTGAGACGGATACCGGAAAACTGTACATATACGACGAGACCGCCGGATGGTCTCAGGCATAAGGAGGAACCAATGGACAAAGGAATGTTGAGAATGGCAGCTGTCGCAAAGGCTGTGAACCCGGTGTCGCAAGAGCAGGTAAGCACCGCCGTAGACGACTGGCTGGATGATCATCCCGAAGCGACCACGACCGTCGAGGATGGCGCTATCAGCAAGGCGAAGCTGAACAATGACCTTCAGGCAGTAGTGGACGCTGTACCAGATTTGTCCAGCGCTCTTTCCGATATAACAAAGCGGGAGTACGTACTGGCGGCAATTGCAGGAAAGACCGCAGGCTCATCGTCGCTGCCGACGGGCGTTTCCTCCGAGCAGGGCGCATTTCGAGGCATGGCAGTCAGCAACCCTGGCAACCTTACGAGCACGACATCCAACAAGTACAACACGTTCTACCTGCTGGCTGAGAACGACATGGACGTTGTCGTAGACTTCCGAAGCACGGCTAACTCCAACAAAATAGGCGTGTTTTCAGGCTCTCCGTATGGAGAGGCGAACAGGGTATCCGCTATTTATGACTCCGGCAGCGAGACGTACCCGCTGCCGACGCCCAGCGCACCGCTCCATGTTGAAGCAGGGCAGTACGTTTCCTGGTCGTATTCAAACGGCGCTACCGTAGAAAACGCGGCATGGGTTTTGTACCAGGTCACGGATTGGGAAGCAACGCTTAAAGACGGCTTGCCGCTCACAGACGAGATGGTACAGGACGTGAACCTTAAGCTGCAGGATGGCTGGCAGCCTGTTCCGGGCGCGTTTGAGCTTGGCGGGTACAACGGATACAACAGCAAGGACAGCAGAACATACAGGGTAAGAACGTCGGGCTATATTGAGTTCCCGTATGAATATTTCATCAAGGCCGACAGCGGGTACTACGTCGCGGCGCACCTGGATGACGGCACCTCCCTATCCGCATACCACATTATCCGCATCCCGAAGAACAAGAAGGCGTGCGTGTATGTGCGCAGGGTAACGGAGGACACGACGGAAACGGTAGACGTAGCGACTTTCGCAGCCGCTATCAAGATGAGCACAAAGCTATCCGACATGCGCCTGTACGCGCCGACGTTTACGGACGTGTCAATGTTCCTGCGTGTCGGAATCGGCGGAGACAGCTACGCCGCAGGCGGCGGGATCATTAGTGGTATTCGTCCGTTGACCTGGGGGAAGAACCTTGAACGGCAGGCCGGCGTTGACGTGGACATCTACGCAAAGTCAGGGCAGACCATCGTGCAGTGGGTAACCGATGCGACGAACGGGCTCCCGGCGCTGCTTGCCGGAGACGAGTGCGGGCTGTACTGGCTGCAGCACGGCATAAACGGCACCTCAACCGCGGAAGATCTCGGCACGTCCGCAGACATGTCGGCGAATCCGCACCCGGCTACGTTTTACGGACAATACGTCGAAGCGATCCAGCAGATCCAGGAAGCGTTCCCGGACGCACGTATTGTACTGGCAACGGTTACGGGCAGCGATTACGGCCTGTCTAACACCAACTACGCGAACGTGAACACTGCCATCAAGGCCATCGCGGAGTACTGCTCAGTACCTGTGATCGACGTGACAGAGGATGAGTTCTACAGAACAGCGTGGTACGCAGACGGAATGCGGAGCAATCACCCGACCGCCATGATAGCCGCCGGCATGGCTATGGCAAACAGAAGGCTCATCAGCAAGTGTATCCAGGACAACCCATTGTATTTTGTCGAGTTTGGCGCAGACGACTGACGCAAGGAGGCGTGAATGTTCACAGTAAAAGACATCTACGTCCTGGGCGCGGCGCTGATCGGTGACCACGAAGGCGACGATCCCGATGAGGAACTGTTCGCGATCCCGTACATGAACATCCTGCTGCAGGAGTCGCTCGGGTGCGAGAACAGCATCCGCGCAGCGCACGGGGAAACTGAGCTGACAGCGGCGCCGATCGTGACGAGCATCGAGGAAGAGCTCGAGTACCACGACCAGCTGGTCCGCGCGGCGTTCCCGTACGGATTGGTATGGCAGTACCACCAGGAGGCCGGCAACCACGGGCTCGCAGCTCAGTACCGGAATATGTTCATCGACGCGGTGAACGGTTGCTACTGCTACAGCATGAGGAAATACAGATGATCAAGATACCACCTCTTGACGATTCGCGGCTCCGGTCGAAGGCGTATACCTACTTCCGGGGCTGCGACTTCACAACGGACCCGGCGGAGATCGACGACACCAGGTCACCGGACTCTCTGAACATGATCGCGGACGACGCCGGGTTCCCCGAGAAGCGCGTCGGCTGGCGCGTCATGACGGAGCTGACCGGGAAGATCCACAGCATGATCTTCGCGCACTTCGCGGGCGTGACGAACCCGGTTATCGTCGTGCACCATGGCACGAAACTGACGGCATACGACTACACCGCCAACACGAAATCCGTGCTGTCCACCGGCATGAACGATCACGCGTCGGCGATGTTCCTGCACGCCGGGAAGCTGTACGTGCTGGACGGGGCGAAGTACCAGCGGTTCTACTACGCGAGCGGGTACCAGTCCGAGGAAGTGAAGACCGTCGCAAAGACGCCGACGACAGGCAGGAACGGCCACTACACCGCCGAGGACGACGGGCACGGGAACATCACGTACACCTGGGAGCCCTGCACGCAGTACGAGGAACCGAACCTGCTCAGCTCGTCGCAGATCAACGAGCTCGCCGGCGACGGCGCAAACAAGGACTTCTGGCTGACCGAGCAGAGCGCGACCGTGACGAAGGTCGAGCAGTACTCGAGCGGCAGCTGGTCGGAGATCGCGAGCACCGCGTACACCGTTACCGACGACACGACCGTCGGCAAGACGAAGGTCTCGTTCACGACCGCACCGGCAGCGCACCCGGACGGCGCCGGCATCGACAACATCAGGGTCACGTTCACGTCCACGGCGCACCCGGCTGACGCTACGCAGATCGAGAAATGCTGCATCGCTACCCAGTACGGGTATTTCAACGACAACCGGTTCTTCGTGGCGGGCAACCCGGACCACAAGCACCGCGACTACGCCTGTGCCGTGAGCGACCCTACGTACTGGGAGCTGAACCAGTGGACGGACATTGGCAGCGACCAGACCGCGATCATGGGGTACCTGCACTATGGCGACGTATTGGCGATCGTAAAAGAGGACGACAACCAGGACGCGGAGATCTACATCCGGTCCACCGCCGTCCAGAGCGACAACTCGGTCCTGTTCCCGGTCCAGCAGGGCGTGAAAGGCGTCGGCGCGATCTCTCGCGGCGCGTTCGCTTCGCTGAGGGACGACGCGCTGTTCTACGCCAGGGAGGGCGTGTTCGCCGTCGCCGGCACGGACGCATCCCAGCAGCGGACGGTCCAGAACCGGAGCTACTTTGTCGACAACCGGCTGCGGATCGAAGCGAACAAAGCTGACGCTGTGGCTGTGGTTTGGGAGAACCGGTACCTGCTCGCGTTCCCGGGGTCCGGGCACTGCTACGTCGCCGACGCGCGCATGCAGACGGGGATGAACGAGAGCTATGTGTACGAGTGGTTCTACTGGGAGAACATCCCCGCGTGCGCGTTCCTTGAGTTCGACGGCAACCTGTTCTTCGGCACCACTGACGGCAGGCTATGCAAGATGAACGGCGACTTCTCGTCTATGCTCCGGTACAAGGACAACCTGGTGCGGAACCCGACCCCGAGAGACGTCACCCTCGAGCGCGAGGCGTGGCAAGGCGGGTCCGCGATCCGCGCGCACTGGACGACGAGAGCGGACGCGCTGGGGAGTATAGCGCACCTGAAGACGATCACGAAGCGCGGGAACACGGCACAGGTCAAGCCGTACTCGCACTCGTTCGTATCTATCTCAGCGATCACGAACAACGCGGACACGGTCCAGCTGGCAGAAGCGGAAACGAACGTGTGGGACTTTGCGGAGCTCGATTTTGAGGACATCGACTTCAACGCGATGTCCACGCCGGTCGTCGTGCCGTTCAATTCCAAGGTCAAGAAGTTCCAGATCGTGCAGCTGCGGATCGAGAACGCGCATCTGAAAGAGGACGACAAACCTGACCAGGGTCTCGGACTGTTCGGTATCCAGCTCCAGTACACCGTCAACAACTACATCAAGTGAGGTAAGACATGGCGAGCATCGACGACATCACCGAAAAATACAGGAAGTACCTGACCGGCGCGCAGATCCAGAAGCTGGTCGAAGCGCAAGGCAACTACGAGCGCATAAACGCCGGCAACCGTGCCGACGCTCAGAGCCAGCTCCGGCAGCAGTACGACACCGGTTACCGCGGCTTGCAGAACATGGGCCTCGCCGGATCCAACGGCCAGCAGCCGACCTCCGGCGAAGTCCCCCGGCTGCAGCAGCAGATCATAACCCCGTTCGACCGGTACAACCAGAAACTGCGCGAAGTCGAGCACAAGCAGCTTGACGCGCTCGGCGGCGCGTTCGCAAAGGCGACGAAGAAACGCCGTGCGGCGGAGGCAGCGGCGGCTGAAGAAGCTGCTGCGCGTGCGCGTGCCGCGGCAGAGGCGACCAGGCTCGGGAACGCGTACCGGCAGACCAACGCCGAGTTCAGGGGTCAGGTAGGATCCACGACCATGTCCGACCCGAAACGGCAGCGGAACGTGAACATGACCGACACCGATGAGACCCACGCCAGGGCCAACGCCATGGCGCGTGCTGCTGCGGAGACGGCGCAGGTCGCGTACGACACCAGCTCCGAGGCTGCGCGCGACGAGAAGCTGGCAATGAAGCGCGCGCAGCGGGAGCAGGAGAGGTTTTCTGCCGGGAGGAACCTGAGCCCGGTCGAGAAGTACCAGCGCGACGGCATGATCCGCACCGCAAGCCCGCAAGTCATTGCAGCGGCTGAAGCGCTTGGCATCGCCAGGGACGCCAACACCGCTATCCCGGGCAGGGCCGCGAACGCGTACCAGGAACGCGGCGCCAATCTTACCGAAAAACTGAAGGGCGAAGCTAACACGACCAGCGCGATCACATACTCTGCGACCGGTGAGAACCAGCGGCAGGCGTACGAGGCCGCGCAGCGTGATCTTGACAACCTCACACAGATGCGGCACTACGGCGGCAAGGTCACTGAAGAAGAGTACAAGGCGGCGGTCGAGAAGCGCGACTATGCGCGCGCAGACATGATGCTGAACGATCCGAACGCGTCCTACGACGATAAGCAGCGGGCGCTGTCGTATTTCGCCGAGCGCGCGTCCGATCAGAAGCTGGAAGAGCTGGGCATTACAAAGCCCGGAATGACCGACGACGAGTATGATAGATTGGCAAATGACGTGCCAATGATCCGTAGCCTCATCAACACTATCGACACGCTGAGAAAGCAGAGGAACGATGCCGGCAGCACCGGAAACGACCAGGCGCAGCGGCTGATCGATGAAAACATTGAAGAGCTGAAAACCAAATACGGCATGACTGAGAAGCAGGCCCGCGACTCGCTCGCCGGTTTTGATTCCGAGCGCCACGTCCGCTCCGAGTACCAGTACCTGAAGGACGCGTACAAGGCGCAATATCAGCACGCCGGCGAGCATCCGGCGAGCCCTGTCAACAAAAGCGAGGAAGACGCCACCTACCGTGCCGTAAACGGCCTTGAGGACAAGGACGCTGTGAAGCTTATGCGGAACCCGACCGGCACCGATGACCAGTTCTACACCTCTTCCAAGCAGCAGAAAGAGAAAGAAACCTACGAAGGGCTGACGCAGGAGCAGAAGAACGCATACAACGCGATCTACGAGGCGCAGGGCATAGACGCGGCGAATAAGTACCTGAAAGACATCCTCCCGCTCGTCGAGCTGCAGCGCGCCGCGAACGACAAACAGTACCTGGAGCAGCTCGCGAAGGAAAAGAAGTTCCCCGCGTGGTTGCTTGCGCGGATCACCAACACCGTCGCGTCGATCCCGGCCATGGCCGAGAAGCTGTACACTGCAGGCAAGAACATGGTCGACTACGCAGCGTCCGGCGGCACGAACATCCCGACGCGCTACAGCACCGACAGCCGGCTGAGCCGCGCCAGCAACTGGGCCGACATTGTCCAGTCCAAACAGTCGCAGGACATCCTCAACTATTACGATGAAAAAGGACGTCCTTGGCTCGGCAAAACCATGAACTTTATGTACGAGACCGGCACGAGCATTGCGGACTCCTTGATCGCGATGGGCCTTGCCGCCGTGACCGGCTTCTCCGGTGGTCCTGTCGGCGAGCTCGCCGGCAAAGCAGCATCCGGCGCGCTGTTCTTCTCCAGCTCCGGGAACCAGGCGTACAAGGACGCGATCGAGCGCGGCGCCACGCAGAACCAGGCGATGGCGTTCTCGGTCCTGTCCGGCGCTGCCGAGGTCATCTTCGAGGAAGTATCACTGGAGCGCGCCTTGAAGAACGTAAAGGTGCAGGGCCCGACATTGGCGAAACTGTTCAAGAACGCGCTGATGCAGGGCGGCACCGAGGCGTCCGAGGAAGTCGCGACCGAGATCGCGAACACGCTCTCCGATCTGTGGGTCATGGGCGACAAGGCAGAGTTCAACAGGATCAAGGCCGAGGAAGGCACGGCGGCAGCTGTCAAGGACCTGCTGAAGAACCTGGGTATGGCCGCGCTCGGCGGTTTCGCGTCCGCGCTCGGGTTCGGCGTGATCGAGCTTGCAGCGAACGCAAAGGGGCTGAGCGACTACCGCAAGCTCGGCAAGCAGGTCACCGAATACGGGAACGTGAAGGATATCACCGACACCGCTATGCTGCTCGGCGGCGACGCTATGGAGAAAGCGCAGGAGGCGACGAAGTACAAGGACGCCGCGAACATCGGCGAGATGACCGCCTCCGTGTACCAGACGCTTGACAAGCTGGACACCGATAACGACCACCGGGCTGCAGCGGCACGGCTCGTCGACGGCACGCAGATGACCGAGCGCGAAGCCGGCGACGTTCTTGACGTGCTCGGCGCTGACACCGTGGAGAGCATGGGCTACGACGCTGCATCCCCCGCTGCGTTTGCCGGTTCCTACAATCAGCGCATCGAGGACAACAAAATCAAAAGCCGGTCCGAGCGCAGGTTCGACACGCAACAGGATGCCGCCGCGCGCGTGTGGAAGAACCCGAACCAGGGCTATACCACAACCGAGGACGGCAAGCGCGTTATGAGCCTTCCCGGGAACATGACCGCCGTAGCACACGCGGAAAACGAGCGCAGCAACTTCAAGGCCCAGACGACCGCAAAGATGAACGGCGTGACGCTGGAGCTCTCCGGCATGGAAGCGCGCAAGGGCCTGACGGACGCGCAGATCTTCGATGAGGCGAAGAAGGCCATGACCAAGAAGGCGGCGCGGAAGTTGGACGTGTACATGAAACTGGCCAAGGCGCTGTCTATGCCTATGGTGATCCGGGACGTCGTCGCCGGCACCAGCGGGTACGTGCACAACGGCACCTTGTACGTGACGCTGAGCGGACGGCAGGCCATCCCCCGCGTCGTCGCACATGAGCTCACGCACCTTGCAAAGGAGAACAACCGCGCTAAGTACGACGCGTTGCGGACGCATCTCATCTCAGAGGTCGGCCAGGAGAAGTTCGACCAGATGGTCAAGGACAAGGCCAAGAAATACGGCCTTGATCTCAGCACCGAGGAAGGCCGGGTCGAAGCTGACGACGAGGTGTGCGCCGAGCTCTGCGAGCGGATGCTGTCCAACCCCGACTCCCTGGAGCGGTTCGCGGAAAAGGACACCGCCGCCGCCATTACGTTGAGAGACCATCTGCTGAAGATCCTGAACGCCATCAAGGCGGCTCTGAAGGATCCGAGCAACCGCGTCTTCAGCGACAACAGCGGCCTGATCAAGCAGCAGGAGACCATCGAAAGCTGGTACGACTTGATAAGCGACGCGATCAAGAACGCGAACGAGCGCGCGCAGACCAACGAGGGCCGGATAGCGCAGACCGCCGGCGTGACCACAGCCGACCAGGATAACCTGATCAGTGACCTCGAAGGCGCGAAGACCGACGCGGATATCGACAACGCCATTGCCGAGCATTCTGTTGACGTCATCGAGTACGACATGGCCGGTTACCGCCAGGACCTGGTGGACAGCGGCCTCATGAGCAACAGAGACCTCGACAGCCTGTTCGACACCATGAACAAGGCCATCGACATGGTGAAGGCGCACCGCGCGATCCTGGACTACGGCGCCGAGCTGACGTCGGCTGAGGAGATTGAGAACGCGAAGAAGAACCGTGCGTACCTGCCGTACAAGCAGAACGCCGACCCGCACTATAAACTGGCGCTGGACTTCAGCACGCTGTGCAGAAAGCGCGTGCTGCTGCAGAGCATCCAGGAGCGGCTGCAGGCGAAGATGGGCCGCGCGCTCACGCAGGAAGAAACCGTTGCTATCCGGCTGGAGCTCCAGAAGCTGCAGCGTGAAGGCATGAAGGTCGAGGTCGCCTGCGCGCTGTGCTACGTGGAGGCAGCGCGGCTGAAGAGCCCGAAAGTGATCAATGCGTTCCTGAACAACACGGCAAACGAGATGCGGAACTACTTCGCGAAGAAGAACCCCGCGTCCAAGAAGATCATCGAGGGCATGCAGCAGCAGTGGAAGGTCGACCACGGCCTTGCCCCCGACGCAACGAAAAACGACATGAAAGCTGCCGGCGTCAGCGTCGACGCGTTCAACCAGTACTCCCGCGACATCCGGGAGCAGTTTGAGGGGAACGCTGACGAGGCGGAGATCATCGCGCGTGCGGTGGACCTGGTGAAAAACCATCGCGAGGTATTCCTGTCGGCGTCCGAGCTGACGAAGCTGAAGAAGGCCAACCCGGACATCTTCAATGCGTTCACGGACAAGGTACGGTCCGCCACCCGAAGCAAAGCACAGGAGACCGACACGTTCTACTCCCGCGGCGACATCGACATGGTGAGCGAGGCGATTCTGAACTACGCGAACGCCGAGAGCGGGTTCCGGCACCAGAGCTGGTCCGACTTCGTGCCCACGCACCTTTTGGACACGATGGCAGCGGTCATCGAGATGAGCACCAAGAAGGCGAAGATGCACGCGTACACGAAAGTGCCGTCCATGGTCCGGCTGCTTGGCAAAACCGGCATGGCGCTGAACATGTCGCTGATCCCCTCAGGCAACACCGGCATCGACGCGAACGGCAACCTGTCCTTCGACGCCGTGGAGGGCATGCCCTGGGAGACAATGCTCCAGCTGCGTGACATGTTCCCGGAGACCGCCGGCAACATCGCGATCGGCATCAACGACGCGCAGATCCAGAAGCTGTTGGAGAGCAAGGACATCGACTACGTGATCCCATACCACGCCAGCGGCATGAACAAGAATATGCGCGGGTACCTGGACATCCGTGCCTGGTCGGAGTACACCTCCTCCCAGAACGAGAAGACCAACCACCGCGGCACGAAAGGCGCCGCGCCTGAGCTTGCGGAATGGTTCGATGAGAAGGCCGCTGCAAAGGCCGAGGACGGTGAGGCGTTCATGCGCGCAGCGTCCGAGAAGTACCTGCAGCTGTGCTTCGAGCGCAACCTGGTCCCGAAGTTCAGCCAGTACCTGACGAACAACGGCGACGGCAGCTACAGTCTGAAGGAAGGCTACGAGAACTACTGGAAGATGCTCACCGACCGGAAGATGGTGAACCAGCAGACCGGCAAGGTGATCATCCAGCAGGCGGTGAAGCCCAACTTCGACCAGGCAACCGTGCTCGGGATCCTCGAGGACCGAGTAAACGACCCCGCGATCCAGGACGCCGCAAAAGCAGCAGACATCGTGACCGAGAAGTTCAGCGACTGGCAGGCCGGAAAGAACAACGCCAGCGCTGAAGCGATCCAGGCGGCGAAGGACATCCGCGACCGGACCGCGGCGATCACCGCACAGAAGACGGCGGAAGCCGGCAACATACGAAACAGCTTGGATGATGAGACGGTTGAAACGATTGGGGACGTCCACAAGGCGGAAACATTCTCATATGACAACCTTGTAAAACAGAAACCAATGGTTGTATATGATATGCCTTCTCTTGGCAGTCTTAAAACAAATGGGAACATAGACCTTGACAAAGTCATAGATATGGGGCTAAAGAATGCAGCATCTGTTGGCGAGAAGATCGGAGAAACGGAATACAGCATCAAAAACAGATACACCGGAAGTCAAATCAGACTAAGCAAAAACGCCATTGAGCATGGGTTTGATGCCGATGATGCAGGCAGATTGAGGACCAACGTGAGATTGGCGGCTATTAGCGGGACGATAGTTCAGAATGCGATACCCATCAACGCTGTAACGCCTAAAAACAAACAAGCGTCATGGGCGTACGTCATGTGCAGTCTGCTTAACAGCGGAGACAGGCAATTCGTAGCCGCAGTTCATGTGAATCAGTTTACAAATGCCGTAGAAAGCATTGAGTTCAAAGAGGTGGCCCACTCTGTAAGCGGGAGGATAACAAAAGAAGCAGATCGGTCTTCCACAAGGGAAACCGGAAACAATCCGGCCACATCTGCTCCTGTAATCACTATAAATGATTTCCTCGATATTGTCAATAACACTTACAGAAGTTTGTTGTCAAAATCTGTTCTTGATCATTATGGAGAGAAAAGACCGACAAACGGGCTGTTTTCGGATGATGCTATCTTCTCCCTGGATGACGACGCGATCCGTGATGCGTTCACGGTCATCGACACGGCCGGCATCGAGGACGGGCTCGAAGCGCTGAGAGACGTGAAGCACGTGGGCAGCTTCGCGCTGAAGGACATCAGCCGGTTCCTGGACGCGAGCGCCGGCAAGAACAAGGACCTCCGCAACACGCTGCACGCGATCTTCGAGGCCCCGCACAGCGAGGCTATTGGACGCTACGCCCGGGGCGTGGAGCGGATGCAGCAGAAGGTACTGGACATCGGGCAGCGCGCCGGCGTATGCGACGCGAAGGGCAAGCACTTCGACAGCAAGAAGAGCGCGGCGATCCAGAACATCGGCGAGGGATTCAGCAACACGTACACGGACCTGAAGCTGAAGGTGAAGGACGCGGAGCACGTGACCGTGCAGGCGTACGACCCGGACACCGGCAAGCTGGTAGTATCCGAGAAGGACTACACGCTGAAAGAGCTCCGGCAGGCGTACGGCACGAACGCTGCCGATTACGTATGGGACCAGGTATTCCACCAGGCGGAGGACGCGCAGGCGACCGGCGGCGAAGGCGGATGGGTAGAACAGAAAGTGAACACCCGCCCGTATACGCTGGAGGATCTGCAGACCGCGTACCCGAACGACTGGCAGAAACTGAAAGGAGCAGCTGACGAGTTCCGGCAGATGTACGACGAGTACATCCGCGACCAGAACAACATGCTGGCTACGATCTACCCGATCGAGAGTGAGTACGCTGACGTAGAGAAGCTCGAAGCGGCGATCGAGAAGAAGCAGGAGCGGCTGATCCGGCACAAGGACGCCGTGAACGCACAGCTGGATGGCCTGCAGAAGCGCCTCGAAGCCAAGGAAAAGGAGATGGCCGGCAAGAAGCGCACGGACACGAAAGCGTACCGGCAACTCGTGGAACAGGCGAACAAGCTGACGGACCGGATCGCCGAAGTGAAGGCGGAGATTGCGGAGTACGAAGCGAACGCGAAGGACGAGCTGATCAGGATGAACACGCTGAAGGTCGAGATGCAGAACGCGGTCCAAAAGGGCGACTACTCCCTGAAGCGCATGCACCGGTTGCAGTACCGGTCCGACTACTTCCATCACTTCACTGAGATGGCGAGCGGGATCCAGAACCTGAAGAGCATCTTCACGAACAACACCGACATCGCGCCGGCCATCGTCGGCAAGAGCGAGAACACCCGGGCGAAGACGAAGTGGGCCGGATACTTCCAGCAGCGGATGGGCGGCGACTACACCGCCGACGCGCTGAACGGCATGCTCCGGTACGGGCAACTCGCAGAGTATAAGCTCGCGTTCGACCCGCTGACCGCGTACCTCCGTGACGTGAACAAGCAGATCCGTGACATGAGCGACGACACGAACCGCGACGGGCTCATCCGGTACATCGACCAGTGGGCCGACAACATTGCCGGCAAGTCGCACAAGCTGGACCGCGTGGTATCTGACGCCGGTTTGGCGCCGCGCAAGGCTATGCAGGTCCTGCAGTGGATCAACTCCCGCGTGATCCAGAACACGCTGCTGTGGAACATGCGCTCCGCGCTCGTTCAGATCTCGAACATCACAAACGCGAAGGGCATCGTAAAGAACAACATCGACTGGCTGAACGGTCTGAAGGCGTGGGCCATGGCGGCACGCGGCGACGAGGCTATGGCGTCGATCATGGCGCAGAGCAACTTCCTGGCCTCCCGGTACATGGACGGGCTCGAGCTGACCGACAGCAAACTGAAAAGCGCGAAGCAATTCGCCGGCTGGATGCTCGGTGCACTGGACGAGATCTCCGCGAAGGCGACGTGGTGGGCGGCGTACCAGTCGTACGTCAGGAACCAGAACGTCGCGAAGAACCAGTACCGGTCCTACGACAGCGCCGTCGACTACGCAGACGATGTGACCAGGAGAACGCACGCCGGCAGAGGCGTCGGCGAGCTGGCGCCGGCCATGACGTCGAAGGTGATCAACTTCGTCGCCCCGTTCCAGGTCGAAGTCAACAACACCTGGCAGCTGCTGAAGGACAACGTGAAGCAGAAGAACTACCTTGGCCTGCTGAGCACCGGTCTGAGCGTGTTCCTGTTCAACACCGCCTTCGAAGCGATCGTCGGCAGCACGCCCCTGGGCTTCGACTTCATCCGAGCGGTCATGGACATCGTGCTCGGTTTTACGAACGACGACAAGGACGACGATCCCGACGTGAAGAGCATCGCGCAGCGGTTCGCCGGTGAGCTGGTGGGCGGGCTCCCGTTCGCGTCGCAGCTCGTGGCGGCGTTCGGAGAGGACAACGCGAAGAAGCTGCTCGGCGAGAACAACGACGCGACCAGGTACGGCAACACGCAGATCGGCGTGAACGCGGTCGTGAACGCCGTGAAGGGCTTGAAGGACATCGGCTCCGGGCTCATCGAAGGGCGCAGGGTCAACTGGATCGACGACCTGGACGACCTGCTGAACCTGACCATGCCGATGGGCGCGAAGCAGCTGACGCGGTCCGCGCAGGGCATAATCACCGCCGCGAAAGGGTACGCCGGGAAGTATGATAATAAAGGCGACGAGAAGGTCCAGTTTGTGACCGACGGCGACATCCTTGACTACATCCATGCTGGGCTCTTCGGCAAGTGGGCGCTTACAGAGGCAAGCGAGTACTTCGGCGAGAAGCGGCTCCTGCCGGAGCTCTTCGGCAAGTACAACGGCCAGAAGTCGTCCACAGGCAACCTGGTCGACGCGAAGGAGTACAAAGCGGCGCTTGCGACCGGCATCGGCGGCAAGGACTACTTCACGCTAAAAGACGACTTGAAAGCGTATAGGACCCAGGCGGGCAAGCGCACTGAGCTCCTGCAGCAGAAGAACCTGACGCCGGAGCAGAAAGCGAAACTTGACGCACTGATGATCGTCGACAAGAAAAAGGAAACGAAGACCAGCGGCGGCGTGGTGTACCAGAAGAACAGCGACGGAGACTGGGAAGTCAAGGCGGACTACTCTTCCGTAGAGTGGATGGATATTGCAGAGCTCGGTGACAAGAAGTACCAGCAGGCGAGAGGCGCCGTGGCTGCCGGAATGAAACCGAAGACGGTGCTTGACATCTTCGACAAGTGGAAAGAAATGTCCGGCAAGGACAAGAAACAGCAGGCGCGAGAGTATCTTGACAGCCTGAACCTGCCGAAGAAGCAGTACGACTACATCTGGACGCAGGTATTCAACTACAAAGCGGACTAAACAATCGGGAAGATGACCGTTTTCGGCATCTTCCCTCTTGTAGTATCAAGTGAGAAATATCAAGGAGATTATATATGAGCGTTTCTCCCCTGGGGCCGTTCCCCAACACAATCGCAAACCTGCCTGACCGTCCGAACCTCGGCCCGCAGCAGATGAAAGATGCGCTGCAGCAGGACGTTAGCACTCTCTGGCCGGTCGTTCAGCAGCTGATCAGCGACGTCAACAACATCACCGGCTTCGCCGACCTGCCGCTGTCCGTTGCCAACGGCGGCACCGGCGCGAACAACAAGGGCGACGCACGCGAGCACCTCGGGATCTACGTCGGCAACAGCACGCCTTCCTCCGTCGCGTCGAGCCTCTCCGTCGGCGACATCTACGTGTACGTACCTGATCTGTCATGAAGACGTACACGCTAAGTCCCGTATCGATCAAGGGCGGGCAGCGCGGCTCATGGAGCACGTCCGCGTGGAATCTGTACACGCTCACCAGCAACGGCGAGCGTAGGATTGGTCGCAACAAGACGAGCGGGTACAACTACGCGACCTACTTCCTGTTCGACCCGACGGCGCTGGCGGCGCTGACCGGGAAGACGATCCTCAGCATTACGCTGTCCATGACGGTACTGAGCGGGAACATTCCTGCATCAACCAGCCACTCCATTCACATCGGGTACAAGTATAACGGTGATGAAGGCACGTCCTCGAACACGCAGGCGTGGGCACGCGGCGACGCGGGATCGACCGAGATCTCCGGCAACTACGAAGCTGGGTACTTCAGAAACGCAACCGGCGGCAGGACCGACGCAGACAACACGACGCTGCAGATTGATCTCACCGGCAGCGACGTCCCGAAGTACGGGTACGTCATCGGCCCGGACTCCTCTTCCGTCGAGACCTACTGCACGGTTGCGAATAACGCGGTGCTCACCATCGTCACGGACGAGGTCAGCACGTTCACCGTAACATACGACGCTAACGGCGGATCCGGCGCTCCTGCGGCGCAGACGAAGCAGGCGGGCGTAGCGCTCACCCTGTCAAGCACCGAGCCGCTGCGCTCCGGGTACATGTTCCTTGGCTGGAACAGCGCTTCGGACGGCACCGGCGCCGACTACCAGGCAGGCGGACAGTACGCGATTGACGCCGACGTGACCTTGTACGCAAAGTGGCAGCAGATCACGCAGACCGGCGTGTGGGTGAAGGGCTCCGGTAACCAGATGCACCAGGGGACCGAGTGGGTGAAGGGCTCAGACAACCAGATGCACGCGGCGACGCTGGACGTCAAGGACTCTGACAACCAGATGCACCAGAGCAGCTAAGGAGGCAACATGCTGAACGAGTTTATCAAATACCTGGAAGAGCAGATCGGCCAGCCCTACATGTGGGGCGGTCAGCATACGAAGCTCACGCCGGAGACCTACGAGGCGATCATCCATGCCAGGGAGGACGGAAGGGGCGGATACAAGGACGGCACCTCATACGCGGACGCGTGTATAGCGTTCTGCAAAAAAAAGTTCGACGCAGGCGCAACGGAACTTTTCGCCTACGACTGCTCCGGGCTTGGAATGTGGTGGATCGAAAACCTGAAGCACCTGCGGGACAAGGATGCGTCCGCGAACACCATGATGCACTGGTGCGTGAACCTGGACGACCCGGAGCCGCCCGAAAAGGGCTGGTGGGTATTCCGGGTGAACGACGCCGGCAAGGCTACGCACATCGGCTACATGATCGACAACGAGTACCTGATCGAGGCGAAGGGTCGCAAGTGGGGCGTGGTCGCTACAGAGTTCGACGAGGACGACTGGGACTGCTGGGGTATCCCTGACATCTTCTACGACGAGATCGTCAACCCGGAGCCTGATCCCCCCGAACCGCCCGAACCCACCGACCGTGTGGTCAAGGTGATCGGCAAGTCGGTACGCGTGCGGAAGAAGGACACCGTGCTCAGTAAGACCCTGTTCATCGCCCACAACCGCGCGTGGTACAGGGAGCATGGTTTTGGTAAGAAGGGAGACGAGTTCCCGCTGCTGGGCATCGCGCCGTCCGGCTGGTACTGCATCGAGACCAAGGACGGCGAGGCATACATAACAAACAAAGAGAAATTCACCAAACTGGAGGACAAAGAAGCATGAGAGACTGGAAGAAGTGGGCCAAATGCGCGGGCATCCGCGCCCTGAAAACCGTGTGCCAGACGGCGGTGGCGCTTATCTCCGTCGGCACCGTCATGAGCGACATCAACTGGCTGCAGGTCGGCAGCGCTGCGCTTCTTGCGGGCATCCTGTCCCTGCTTACGAGCGTGGCAGGCATCCCGGAGGAGCATCTGGAGGACTAAACCATGCTTGAACCGTCGGACATCGAAAGACTGAAAGAGATCTTCGTCACAAGGCAAGAATGCCAGAACACGAACGAAGAGATTAACAAGAAGCTCGCGAACGACTCGACTGAGCTGGCGCTGATTAAGCAGCAGCTCGCGACCATAGCATGGGTGAGCAAGACGACCCTTGCCGCGGTCATCGTCGCGATTGTTGGTGCTGTCTTGTCATTGATCATTAAATGATGGACTGCACGAACTGCAACCGGAAGGTGGAATATCCCCCTGTTCCTTTCGTTGTCCACGAGAACATGCGGGCGCAGATGGACCTACAGATCCGAAGGCTCATCCGCGTCATCGTGCTGCTTGTCGTTTTATTGGTAGGGTCGAACATGGCGTGGCTGTTCTACGAGGAGCAGTTTGAGACCGTCCGCGTCCAGCAGGAAAACGACCGCGGCATTAACAACTTTATAGGTAACGACGGAGATATAAACAATGGCAACCCAGACAATTACCTACCGTAGGAAGAAGCAGAAAACGCAGACGGCTCCCGCGCCTAAGAAGCGCCGCTCAACCGTGACCCGTAACAATAGCACGCCTTCAAAGGTCTGCCCCACCTGCGGTGGCACGGGTCGCGTGCGGTGATTGAGTACACCAACAGCGCCGTGGCGAGGATCATCGATGAGTACATTCACTCGGAGCGCGATCGCGCCATCATAAAGCGCCGTCTGATCGACGGCATCTCCATTGAGCGACTGGCAGAAGAATTCGACCGGTCTCCTCGCGCTATGCAGAGGAAGGTCGCAAAACTTCAGACGGTCGTCTTTTTGCATATGAGGTAACAAATGAAAAGCGACTTTGATCTGATCATCCACAACCTGCCAGCTGCTCCCGAGGTGAAGCTGTTCTTTGTCGGCGACCTGCACATCGGCGCCATCGAAGCGAACCATCGCGCGTGGGAATTTTTCTGCGATAACGTGCTTGCGGACCAGGCAGCGTACCTCTGTATTCTCGGCGATATGATGAACAACGCCACCCGGTCATCGGTCAGCTCGGTTTTCGACGACGCCATGTCGCAGTTCCCCCGTCCATCCGAGCAAAAGCGGTACCTGGTCAACCAGCTCAAACCGCTCGCGCCACGGATCCTGTGCATCGTGCCGGGGAACCACGAAGGCCGGAGCATTAAGGACGCAGACGATGAGCCGCTGTACGACGTCGCCGCGAAGCTCGATCTGGAAGAAGTGTACCGGCCCAACTGCGCCTTCATAAAGATCGGCATCGGAGCGCGGAACGCCGGCGGCGGGCGTGAAAAGCCGTTACAAATATACACGGCAACAGTCACCCACGGCGCAGGCGGTGGAATATACACCGGCGCGGCGGTGAACCGGAACGAGCGCATGGCTATGTTTGTAGACACGGACATCCTGGCAGTAGGCCACACGCACAAGGGCGCGATAACGAAACCGTCCAGGATCCACGTTGACACATACGCGAACACCGTCACCCAGCGGAGCATCACCGTCGTATCGGCGTGCTCCTGGATGAGCTACGGCGGGTATGCATTGCGGAAAATGCTGCTGCCTTCATCTGCGCAGGACCCCGAATACCCGCAGACGGTCGTGCTCGGCGGGCTCCGGGACAAGCGGTTCATCAAAACAGTATGGTAAAATCCATAAATTATTGAGCTAAATTAAAAGTGCACTTCATATCAGCGCCACTTTTGTCGTCATATTGACGCCTTTCCGACATGGGAATGGCGTCTATTTTTTTATACACTTTTCTCGAAAGAAAGGGGGATCTTACACATGTACAACGGATACAACAACTTCATGCCTTATATGCCTCAGCGCACCGAGGTCGTCCGCGTAAACGGGCGCGCCGGTGCTGAGTCGTTTGCCATGGGCCCAAACAGCTCCGCACTGCTTCTGGACGAGAGCGGTACGCTGGTCTGGCTCGCCACCACCGACGGAGCCGGGTACAAGACGGTCGCACCTTACGACATCACGCCGCACAAGCAGGCCCCGGCGCCTGAATACGCCAGCCTTGAAGAGCGAATCAAGAAACTGGAGGACATGATTCATGCTACCGCAGATACTACAGCAGCTAAACAGGAATAGCGTCGGGCAGATCCAGCAGATGGCCCAGCTCCTGAAGGGGAACCCCATCGGCATGCTACAGAACATGCCACAGTACCGGCAGGCTATGGACCTCGTTCAGCAGAGCGGCGGCGATGCCCAGGCAGCTTTCTATAAGCTGGCCCAGCAGCGCGGCGTGGACCCGAACGAGATCCTACGCTACCTGAAATAAACCGGAGCGCGCACGGTTTATAATAAAGAAAGGAACAAAAAACAATGGACACTTCTAATGGTATCACCCCCGTCATGCCGGTCGGCGGCATGGGCGACGGCTTCGGCGGCAACAGCTTCGTATGGATCTTCGGGCTGCTGATCCTGCTTGGCCTATTCAACGGAGGCTTCGGTGGTTTCGGCGGCAACAGCAATGCTGTCCAGGCTGACGTCAACCGCGGCTTTGACAATCAGAACCTGCAGGCGCAGACCCGCGACATCCTCAGTGCTGTGACCAGCGGCACGGCGCAGAGCGTCGCCGCGTCTAACCAGGTCTATCACGACGTCGTCGGGTACGTCGGCGACAAGTACTCGGAGCTCACTCGTGACATCTCCGGGCTTGCGGTCGGTCAGGCCAACCTGCTCGCGAAAGAGAACGAGTGCTGCTGCGCCACCCTCCGCGCCATCGACGGCGTCAACTACAACGCCGCCATGTCCACCGCGGCAATCAACGCCAACACCACGGCGCAGACGCAGAAGATCCTCGACGCGATCACCGGCAACCGCATGGCAGACATGCAGAGCCGCATCAACGCCCTGGAGCTTCAGCAGGCTGTCGCCGGCGTAGTCCGGTATCCGATGGCCAGCACCTACAGCTCCGGCTGCAATCCCTTTTGCGGCTGCAGTTGTGGCGCCTGAGCGTATTTAGTACGCCGACAAACTGGGGCGGCGTAAGTCGCCCCTTTTTTCAGAAAGGAGAAAACCATGCTCAAAGCTTATTCCCAGAACGTCACCGTCGTCGCCGGTGAGGCGATCCCCTTCAACGGTGTGACCCTCGAAAAGGGCAGCTCCGCGGTCCTGTCTTCCCCCACGACCATCGAGCTGAACCAGTGCGGCGTGTATATGGTGGCCTGTGGCGTCAGCGCTGCAGCAGCTGAGACGATCCAGCTGTCCAAGGACGGCGTGCTGCAGCCTGATGCGCGCAGGACTGGCACCAGCCCCGGCTTCACGACCTTGGTCCAGGTCCCCCGGAGCAACACCCCTTGCCCCTGCACCAGCCCCACTGTGCTGCAGCTGATTTCCGTCACCGCCGGCACGCTGGCTGACGCAAGCATCGTCGTGACGAAAGTGTGCTGATTATGCGAATCATCAAAAAACTGAGCGAGAAGATCGCTGAAGAGATCGAGGACGCCGGCTGCTACGCGAAAATGGCGCTTGAGTACAGAGACCAGTACCCTGAGCTTGCCCGCGTCGTGAGCAACATCGCACAGCAGGAGATGGACCACATGCAAAGCCTGCACGCGCTCGTCGTCCAGATCATCGACCAGTACCGCCGCACGAACGGCGAACCCCCTGCCGCCATGCAGGCGGTGTACGACTACCTGCACGCCAAGCACATCGACGACGCTGCCGAAGTCAAGGCAAAGATCGCCATGTACAAAGGCCAGTAACGCAAAGCCCCTTCGGGGGCTTTTTGTTAACATTTCGTTCATAAACCATTGATTGGCACATGGCTCGTATGGTAAAATAACATTAGTAAATGAACGACATTTTGAGGGGGGACGGGAGCATGAGAAGATTTAGACACCTTACAAGGACAGACAGGATCCGCATGGAGACGCTGCTTAGAGCTGGCATGAGCGCGAGCAGGATAGCAAACGAATTGGGCGTATCCGTGCGCACTGTGTTTTATGAGAAGAAGAAGGGCGCGTATGTTCACCGGAATAGTGACTGGAGTGAGGAGACACGATACAGCGCTGACCTGGCAGAGCTCCGCACCAGGCAGGCAGAGACCGGCAAGGGCCCACAGCTGAAGATAGGGAGCGACAGGAAACTTGCAGAGTACATTGAGCACAAGATATCAAAGGAAAAGTACAGCCCCGCGGCAGTCCTTGGCGAGATCCAGGCAAAGGGACTGAAGTTTAGTGTAACCATACAAAGCCCGAACACGATCTACAGTTACATCGACAAGGGCGTATTTTTGAACCTGACCAACAAGGATCTGCCGGTCCGTGGGAATAAGAAGCGTGCCTATAACCGGGTCCGCACGGTTAAGCGCGCACCCAGTGGCGAGAGCATCGAGAAGCGCCCGGACGAGATCCGTGACCGGTCCACCTTCGGTCATTGGGAGATGGACACCGTAGTCAGCGCCCGCGGATCTTTGAAGGCGTTGCTGGTCCTGACCGAACGCCTGACCCGCCGTGAGATCATACGACTGTTGCCTGACAAAACCACCGCGTCCGTTGTCCGCGCCCTGGACGAGATCGAGATTGGAATGGGCGGCGGATTCAGCTCCCTGTTCCGCACGATCACGTGCGACAACGGCACCGAGTTTTCCGACGCCGCCGGGATCGAGCGGAGTGTGGACGGAGGATTTAGGACGAAGACATACTTCTGCCATCCTTATTCATCGTACGAAAGAGGCTCAAACGAGAACGCTAACAAGCTGATCCGCCGGTGGCAGCCGAAGGGCTCCGTGTTTGAAAATCTGACCGATGAGCAGGTGCAGTCCCTGGAGGATTGGGCCAACCGTTACCCCCGGAAAATCCACGGATGGCGCTGCGCTGAGGACTTGTTTCAGCAGCATTTGCACTCATGTGTGAACATTTTATAGATTATGAAATTATCCATTGACATTTAGCACTGTAAATAGTACCATGTAATTGCAGAGGGGCCACCGCCCATAAGGCCCCGTGAACGGAGGCAATTACATGAACGCGAACAAGGGCATCATCTCTAACAATCCTATCATCACAAGAACCCCTTATTGGACCCCCGATTCCGTGCGGACGGCGTGTATCAAGAACGATCTGTACACGCTTGGGGATAGCGAAGCATACACCGCCATGCTGGAGCGGGTCAACAGGTGGCCGAACCCGTCCGACTACGGCCTGTATGTGATCGCCAAGGACATCGCCGAGCACAGCGAGCATCAACCCATCACCAACGTCATGTTCATCCTGGCGAACACAGCAATAACGTACACGTTCGCTCTTGACGGACGAGGCGATGTATAAGGAGGGTCGATATGGACATCTTGATTCCGACCTGGGCCGTGACGATCTGCGCGGTGAGTCTGTCAATCGGAGCTGCCGGGTTCGGCGTGTGGCTCGGTGCAGACGGTCTGAAGGACCTGGTGAAGCTGGTCCGCCGGACGCTGGCGTCCGAAGCGCGGATACAACACCGGTGGACGCAAAACGAGCGCGAGACGCTGAACTACTGGATCCGTGACAGCTTCCGAAACAAAGCTGATGCCACCAAGGAACGGCACCGCGCCGACCAGGAGCAGAGCATGCGGCGGCAGCTCGCGAAAGGAGCGAACCATGAAGCGTGAGCTGCATTTGTACGAGATCGTGACGATCTCCTGCGGACAGGTATCCGTGCTGTTCAGGACCTGCAGCCTGAAGGAGCTGAGCCGGATGTACATCGGCTGCATGGAGCGAGAGAACAAGTTGATCAGGATCCGAATGGACGGCGAGCTCCTGACGATCCGCGAGAGCGACAAGCTCGGCAACGCATACCACCCCAGGACGAAGAAAGGAGCCGCTGCCGTATGAACAAGAGCATCAACCCTGAGATCATCGAGACGCTGAAGAAGAGGCACCCTGGCATGACGCGGCAGATCTTCAGCATGACCCGGAAGCCGGACTATTACGGCATCGACCTTACACAGACGGCACGCAAGCTGTCGGGCAAAAAACCGAAGGTAGAAGAGCACCGCGAGAAGCCATGCAGGTTATACCTTCGGCTGGATACGAGGCAATTCAAACGGCTCACAGAGCGTTTGAACGGACGTTCCAGGCAGGAGTACCTGGAGGAGCTGGTAATGAGGGACCTGAGAGGGGGTAGAGCGTGATGTACAAGTGCATGCATTGCGGCGCAGAGTTTGACGAGCCGAAGGCCATCGGCGACGACGCCGACTGCGGCGAGGTGTGCCCCGAGTGCCACAGCACCGACTTTGACGACGCGGTCGAGTGCGATGTTTGCGGGACGGTGATCGCGCTGTCCGATGCGGAAGGATATGACCACCATGTCTGCATGGACTGCATCATGAAGCGCAAGTACGATCTGCCGACGCTGCTGAAGGCGACCGAAGGCAAAGTGGTTGACGAGATCGAGGTCCCGACACTGGCCAGGTACATCCTGACCGACGAGGATATCAAGACCCTGATCATCAGGGAGCTGGAGCGCCGGCTCGCTCTGGCGACAGAAAAACTGTTCCCGTTGCCGTTCGAATTTGACGCGACGGATTACATCAAGGACTACAAGAGCGATCTCGCGGACTATATCGGAGAGGAGGCGTCATGACCAAAGACGATAGGGAACGCGTCCGGGCCTGGAGAACAGCGCACCCGGAACGCTGGGCCGAAATCCAGCGGAGATACCAAGAACGACACCGTGAACAAGTGCGCCGATACCAGCGCGAGTACAAGCGGAGAATCAGAGCTAAGAAAAAAGAGGAGGAGACTGAAGCATGAGCATCACGTACGAACAGATCAAGCAGGTGAGTGACGGGATTGTCACGACGGACATCAAGGGCAAGCAGTACGCGGGAGTGAACGGCAGGATCAACGCCTTCCGGCGTCTGTACCCGCAGGGGTTCATCTCCACGGAGATCGTGAACCTCGCGGACGGGATGGTGGTCATGAAGGCGACCTGCGGCTACTACGAGAACGGGCAGGCGGTTGTCCTGGGCACCGGCCTCGCGTACGAGCGCGAGGGGTCCAGCAACATTAACAAGACCTCGTTCATCGAGAACTGCGAGACTTCCGCTGTCGGCAGGGCGCTGGGCATGGCCGGTCTCGGGATCAGCACGGCGGTGGCGTCGGGCGAGGAGATGGAGAACGCGATCCAGCAGCAGGAGGAGCAGAAGAACGAAGCGGATCCGAAGCGCAGGGTGGAGTTGGTCGACGAGATCAATAACATGCTGCGTGACTTCAATTCGGACGAGAAGCGGACGATCTTTTCCATGGCGCGCCAGGACGCGGGCATTGAGCCGAAGGAGGACGGCACACCGAAGACCAGCGGGATCATGAAGGTGAGCGAGCTGGAGAAGATGAAGGCCTGCGTCGCTGACGTGATCGGGAGGATGAAATGATGACCATCAAAGTATCGGACCCGCAGGTCCAGCAGGTGTACAGGAGTGGGGCTCGGATATCGTTCGCGATCCCGAACGATCAGCTGACGGCGGCGAAGCTGCTGGCTGACGAGCTCCGCGAGGGTGAGATCTCCCTGGAGTGCAAGAAGTGGCGGAACCGGCGGAGCCTGGACGCGAACGCATACATGTGGACGCTCATTGACAAGATCGCGCAGAAGACCAGGCAACCGAAGCGGGATATCTACCGGCACGCGATCAAGGAGATCCCCGGCAACAGCACGCTGGTGTGCGTCCAGAACAAAGCGAAGGAGATCCTGAAGCAGCAGTGGGAGGCGCGCGGCCTCGGCTGGCAGACGGAGGAGATGGACAGCAAGCTGGAAGGCTGTACGAAGATCGTGCTGTATTACGGCTCCAGCACCTATGACACGGCGCAGATGTCGCTCCTGATCGACAGCATCGTGGACGAGGCAAAGGAGCTCGGGATCGAGACGCTGACACCGTTCGAGCTGGAGGGTATGAAGGCAGCATGGAGATGAAGAAGTGCTTTCTATGCGGACGAGAGTGCTACACGGAGGTCCATCACCTACTGTTCGGGACGGGCCTCCGTAAGCTCTCGGAGCAGTACCACCTGACCGTGGATCTGTGCCCGGAGTGCCACAGGACCGGCCCCAGGGCGGTGCACAACAACGCGGAAGTCGCCAACGCGCTCCGGGCGTACGGCGAGAAGAAATGGATGGAGCAGACCGGCGGCACGGTCGACGACTTCATCAAGCGGTTCGGGAAAAACTATTTGACAGGAGGAGACTATGAACAAGCAATTCTTGATCGGTAACGTGTGCGGGGATGCCGACCTGAAGTCCACGCCGGCGGGCGTGACGGTGTGCAGCTTTGTTGTGGCGAGTGATCGCCGGTTCCGGGATGCGCACGGTGAGAAGGTGACCGACTTCTTCCGGGTGCAGGCGTGGCGCCAGCTGGGCGACGTATGCGGGAAGTACGTGAAGAAGGGCATGAAGGTAGCGGTGATCGGCGAGCTGCAGGCGCGTACCTACACCGCGAAGGACGGCAGCACCCGCATGAGCCTTGACGTGAACGCCGACGAGGTCGAGTTCATGAGCAAGGCCGATGAGAAGCCCGCGGAGAAGCGGCAGATGACGCCTGCGGATCCGAGCACCTTTGAGGACATCACCAGCGACGACGTGCCGTTCTGAGGTAGATCATGAAGCAGCTGAAGATCAAAACCTCATGGCTGAAGCGCATGGAACCGCTCAGTGACGCTGAGTGCGGGCGTCTTTTCCGGGGGATGCTGCTATACGCAGCCACCGGCGAGACGCCCTCCCTCTCCGGGAGTGAGCGGATTGTGTGGGCCGTAGCCGAAGAGGAGATAGACGAGCAGCAGGAGATCTCCGCAAAGCGGGCAGACGCCGGTAGCATCGGAGGAAGCAAACCGATGCAAACCGAAGCAAACCAAAGCAAACCGAAGCAAACCGAATCAAACGACAGCGGAGAGAAAGCACTCCCCTCTTCTCCCCCC
>Ga0265298_10001327_pt1 | contig 36568 bp, 73 predicted proteins | sample AusTroGonzalo_MG_3_FD_193486 | JGI IMG/M metagenome (GOLD analysis project Ga0265298, IMG submission 193486) | Bovine rumen microbial communities from tropical cattle in Woodstock, Queensland, Australia - Gonzalo_01 | ecosystem: Host-associated > Mammals > Digestive system > Stomach > Rumen ...
AAGAACCATTGGGATAAGATACTCTACCATTCTCATCATATACACCACCATATAAAGACGATACACTGTAACGACTAAAATTACCATGATAAACATTGTTATCACCCAATAACCTGTTAATAAAACCATTAACCTTTGAATTCAAAGGATAATCAAATAACTCATTACTACTACTTAAACTAATCTTAATTCTCGACATAAAATCATTATTTTAAAATTAATACTCTTTTAACCTACTAGAATCACTTTTTATTCAAATCCGGCGCAAAAATACTATAATTCTATATAATAACAAAATAAATCAAGTTAAACAATGTTAAAAAACTAAATAATAAAACAAATACACAATAAAATATGAAAAAATATTAATACAAAACAGATATTTTTTATTAAAATAAACGAATTAATACACATTAATAATATGAAGAAAAAATTAATCAGACTAACAGAAAGTGACCTTCACAAAATTGTGAAAGAGTCTGTGATAGCCTTCTTAAATGAAGAAGTGGCGGTCAAAAATGACTTGGATAAGGAAGCAAGAAGAAAGGCTATAGAAGACGCATATGCTCAAGCGAAAAAAAATTATGATGAAACTATAGCATATCAAATGAAAAATTACTATGATTGTGTAGATGATTATTCTTGGGGTGGACCCTGTACAAGAGCAGCAGAGCAGTCGTTAGAAAGAAGTGGATATGCGAGAGATTTAAAGTTGCAAGAATTAGATTTAGGCTATATTCCTATTGAAGAAAATATATTTGCTTTATTTGACTTGGACGGAAATATTGTTTCAACAACGATTGGTTATGGACAATACGGAAGATACTGGAGACTTAATAATGGGGGGGGGGAGTTGTTGGTGTTCCAAAAAAAATGTCTACATTGAATAAAAAGGGATATGAGGCTAAAACAATTCACATAGAATATCATGTTAATTGGGATGGACGCTTTAGTAAAAATGGAAACCCGTTATTTACAAATATCAAAATAACAAATAAAACAATAACCGACACAGATTTAGATGAAATATATCAGCCTACAAATTGGGTAACATATCTTTACGGTGGTATAGAATAACTAAGCATCCGCTTGATGTTTCGAACATATCCTTAAAGCGTTCCGATTGGGACGCTTTTCTATATCCAAACGGTAGTTTGTGCCAACTTATATATGATTGTATTTTTTAATGGCCAAATTTTAATATGGAGAAAATTTTTTTTGGAATTTTTTTTTTTGAAGACACAATTATACTATAAAATTTTTTCCTGGAATTTTTTTTTAAGACATCTAATTTAATTATAGAATTTTTTTTTATAGACAACCAATTACATTTTGGGAATTTTTTTTTAGAAATTTTATAATGATTAATTTTTCTGGATTTTTTTTAACCTATTTCATGAATTGGAATTTTTTTTTAGAAATTTTATAAAGCAAACAGTCTGCCAGGTTTTGTTAACAACCCCACCTCCCCCACCTCCCCGTTACGGTGGTGGGGGTAGTCCCGTAGGCACCTCTCCGGAATGTTAAAAAATGTTAAATAATCTTAATGCATTTTTATTCAAAAGATAATAATAATTATGCACAGACAATTTATTGCAGTAAGTTAGCCAAATAACCAAACAAAATGCAGCCAAACGACCAAATAAAAAACGCCATATAAGCCACGATAATTTGTCTGCCAGCCAGTAGTGCCACAAAGGACATTAAATACGAATACGAGCCGTTTAAGGGCAAAAAAAAAGGGTGCTTTGTGTCGCACCCCTCGTTGATGTTGTGGCAATTACTTTGCACTTGCTGCGCTCTCGGCTGCTGCGTTTGCCTCTGCGAGGCTTTCAGCACTCCTACGATAGTGGTATGAACCACAATCAAGGGCAATTAGGTTAGCGACTTTGATAGACATAGGGCGCACTTGATTTTCGGTCAACCCCTCTGCGCTCTGCGTATTAGAGCCGTTTGCGCTGCGCTGCGCCTTGTAAGCCTTGATAAGGGCAGTTTCCTCTGTCGTTGCAGCACGACCATTCACAAAGTAGGTGGTTTCAATGTTGCCGCCCTTGAAGGTGTAGCAACGGATAAACATTTCGCCCTTATGGGCAATAAGCAAGTTAGGGATAAACCATTCGCCAAAGGGCAGACTTTGCGCAACAAAGGTGCGTTCATCGCCTTGCTTTTGCAATCTATTATTGACTGCGCTCTCGTATGAATAGCGCATCTGCACACAGCCCTCTGCGTGCTTTGTAACCTCGCCCACGATACCCAACTTTTTGGGGAGTTTCTCGATGCCGTCATATTCGATGTGGGCAAACTCGCCACAACCGATTGCGTGGGCTGCAAGAATAGAGGAGTTAATAACTAATGTTGCTACACTCTTGTTGTTGATGTTGTTGCTCTTCATAATTGTAGGTTTTAAGCAACTCGCAAAACCCTTGCGTGGGGAGAGAGGTTAGCGACCTCTGCTATCGCTTGTCTTTTTGTTTGACACTGCAAAGGTACGACAATTTTCTGACATTTCCAAACAAATTGCAGATTATTTTCAATTTATATAGTAAAAAAGTGTGTTTTGCAATGTAGAGATTACAAAATGGGTATAAAATAACTTATAAATATACCGAAATAGGTGTTTTCATCTTCTGTCTATGTCTACATAAAATAATGTCTATTATATTATATTATATTATATTATATATCATAGATAATAATCGTACATTATTATTTGTTATGTGCGTATATGGGCAAAATTGTTCATTTTGCTATTTCGGAGTTTACAAAACGGCACAACAAGCAAATTTATATGGCTAAATGCTTTGATAATTCAAATAATTGTTATAATTTTGCAGCGAGTTTCAAAACAACAAGTAACAACCTAAAACACAAAGCAATGATTTCAGCAGAAGAAGCAAAGGCTTACACAAAGGAGTTTAAGCCAAACCCCGAACTCGTGAACGAAGTTGAAAGACAAATCAAGAGGGGTGAAAGGCACATTCATGTCTATACAACTCGCTATTGTCGCGACTACGCGGAAGATTTCGCAAGGTATTGCCGTTCTCTCGGTTACACTAACGCAAGAATAGAGGACATTTATAACCGCAGAACGGGTGAACGAGGTGGAAACTATCTTGCCATTGACCTTTAAGGTCGGTGGCAAGGCTATTCTTGATTTAATAATATAATATCAAAGACTATGTATATCTATGTTTATGGTCATAAGACCTCAACCGGTTTCGTATATCGTATTCAAGGTGATGAGTTCACATCTGGGACAAAGAAAGGTTGCGAAAAGCGCATCCGGTGCTTGCACAATGCTGGCTTAATCAATAGGGAGGGCAGAGATTACCTTCTGGAAGAATTGAAAGGCATTAAAAGGCTATAATAGACTAATAGGTACTTTATTAAGTGTATATAGAGCCATTGATACCAGAGAGTATTGATGGCTTTTATTTTATTATTATATCATAGATAATAAGACTTCTGGCTCTGGCATTCTGGTAAGCATATTCTGGATGTATCGTTAAACCAGATTTATTTGCGTTCTGGCGCGTTGTATTCATCCAGATGTATAATCTATCCACCAGAAGCATTATCTTTCAATCTGGGGCATTTCTGGTACAAAAAAAGCCGTACACCAATCTGGCATACGGCTCTGGGTTGTCTGGGTATTTATTATGCGCTCACAAGTTCATAGGCTTTCTGGACTTTCTTTGCCACATTTCCGTCCATGATTGAAGCGAGTTTTACCTCGTTGTTCTTGTATGTGGCATTGTTCTGGTAGAACGATGTTATGCCATTGAGAAGCCAGAGGGCATTACCAGACTGCATGATGTCTTGTCCTACACCTTCGTGAATGGCTTGTACCATGCCGTTGAAGATGTTCTTGCTTCTGGTGCTTATGTCCTCATGTTCAATGTTACCAGTAGCCTTATAGACCTTCAAACTATCTTCTGGAAGGACAACATCAGCCACGATGTCCAGAACTTGCTTTTTGGTAATCTGGAGTGAGCGAAGGCGTTCCAGTTCGTCTTTGAAATAAGAGTTATATTCTCTTTCCAAATTAAGGCACTTGTATGCGAACTCGGCATTTTCCTTGTTTGTAAGGTCAAGTCTGGTCATTACATTTGAAGAATGGCGGAAAGAGAAGCGACCAGAATTGTGTGCCAGAGCCAGATTGAGTGTGTTGTTGCAGACCACACGAACATTCGTGATAACGCAACGAACTGCGCCAGTTCCGTCATGGCTTGTGGTAAAGACGATGTACCTTTCAATTCTATCGTCGTTCTTTGCGTTCAAAATGATGTCCTCTGGGAACTTACAAGTAATGAAAACTCTTTCACCATGCCCCAGAACTGCACAAGTTTCAATGGTAGGGCTATCGTTCCTATCGGTGTCCTTACCAGAGCAAAGCGTATCAATGAACTTGAACGCATCTTCATTCTGGACAACTCCATAATCCTTACCTACGATACCCAGAACTTCGTGTGTATCCATGCGCATGGTAGCCATGACATTTGGTATTGCAAGACCTTCAACTTCCTCACCTTCCAGATGAAGACCTTCAAACATTGCCATGTCGTTTACGATAGGGATTACTGGACGTAATTCAACACGATAGTCGGCATGACAAGCCTTCAATGCTTCCGCCACAAACATGGGGCGGTCAAAGAGTTGGCTTTCGTCACCCAGACCATGCCATGCGCGTTCTTTCTTAATACATTCTGCGAAGGAAGCGACACCTTCTCTAATTTCAATGTTGTGTGCCATAACAGATAAAATTAAAATGTTAAACTTATGTTTGATTTTGAAATCTGGTGCAAAGTTACAACTTTATTTTAATTTATACAAATTTTCTTTTAGATTAAAATGAAACTTTATATGATTTGCAATCTGGAGATTACAAAATGACACAAAAAAGGCTACCTTTCTGGTGGTAGCCGATTGATATTACCCAAATCTGTGTGTTGTGAAAAAGACACTATATAACTTCACATTCTTCTGTCAAATTAAAACTTCAATTAAAAGTTATTGAATAGTTGTACTATCAATTTTTCGCAGTTTTCAAAGTTGCAGAAATGATTTATTCCTCCTCTATAATCTCTTTCGTTTTGAGCCGTTCTAACGAGCATTGGTGGTAGGAACGAATTGTTTGTTGTATGTTTCAGTACGACATGGGTTCTTCCCATTCTATCAAGGGCATTTGAATAGTTCACATAGACATAGTTGTCGTTCCTCTTGATGAAGCAAGACATATCGTAATGTCCATAAGACGGATTGATGACTTCTGCCCCATTGTTTTGTGCAATCTTTCTTAACTGATTGATAAATGCCACCTGGAATGAATGGTATTCTTCTGATACTGAACTTCCCCAATCTTCCAACCTTCTATTGTTCCACTTTTTGATAAACGATGTGATGTTTGTCATAGCCTTAATCTATTTTATAAATTTTCGTGATAATAGTTCCACAATTCTGTTAGTTCTTTGTTGTCCATTGCATTAACAACTTCTTCCTCGTAACCTTGTTCCTTGATAAGGTATTTACGGATTTCTTTTGGTTTTGCTTTCATTGTTATTTGATTTTCTTTAATTCATTAAATTTGTTGTTTGGTATGTATGGTTTCAACAATTCCAAATCCACCTTTCCTTTGATAAAGTTTCCGTATGAAAGGAAGATTTCAGTAAATCCGAAAAAGTTGTCAATGTGTGTTATTTGTTGTGCGTTTGTGAAGAAGCAAGAAAGGATGCCACGAACATCATACACCAAAGGAATGCTTGTATTTTCAAATGCAACTTGAATGTCGGTTACATCTTCGTTATAGATGTTAAACTTACAATTCTCATTCTCACGCAGAGAAAGGACTTGAATAACATTTTCAATAGTCTTTTTCATAATTTTGTTTTTAATGTGTTAAACTTGTTGTTTCTTGTTTTCATCTGCAAATTTACAACAATTATTTGGATTATGCAAATAAATTAACATTATTTAAGATTATTCTTCACTCTCCCACTTCACATCCTTTACCATTCTATCTAACATATCATAGTAGTCAGGCGAGTCATAGAACCTTTCTTGGTCGTTGAGATACTTGGCGCAGACTTCAACAATATCCTTGTCGGCCATATAACGGAAAGATGCGAACCATTTTTCTTCCCAACACTCATCAAGGTCAATCCACACCTCATACCACAAACCTTTGCAATCTTCCCTTTTGTGTAGCATTGGTAAAATTGTGTTGTCATACGTCTCCCAACACTTATCAACTTCAATTTTGTGTGCAGTTTCCCTGAATATGTCCCTTATTGCACTATCGGTCATAATGTCCTGCTTGATGCCCTTAACTTCACGAAGATAGGTTTTTGCTCTTCCGGTAAATTCTTCGCTTGTCTTGCATTGCTTTGCAATCTCTTGTAGTTCTTCAAGAATAGTTTTCATAGTGATTTGTTTTTTATTGTTTACCAATGTAGTTTATTGTGAAAATCATAGAATTCGCCATGTTCAATTAGTTTGAAAAGGTTTTCCTCATTGAATGGCATTTTTGCTTCAATCCATGCTTCTCCACAATCATTGCCATCCCAATATGTGTTTACTACTTCTCCGTTGAATGGTGCTATTGCCTTTTGAACATAGTTTTCTTCGTGTTCTATGTCGCCCATGTGTTCACAATCAACAACATCATATCTAAATAAAATGTCCTCTTTTGGATTAAGTCGTGTTACTAACTTATTAAACCACGACTTTTTTTGTTCTTGTGTCATAGTCTTATCGTTTTAATTGTTTTGCTTCATTTTAATCCTTATTAAAACGATGCAAATTTACAACAATTCCATATAATTTCCAAAGGATTTTCCCTTTTTAACAAAACTTTAACATTTCACCCAATATAATATAAAGAATGATATAAAAACCATCCAGAAAAGAGTTGTACTTCCTCTGGGAATCGAACCCAGATTTAAGGTGTAGGAAACCTTTGTTCTATCCGTTGAACTAAGGAAGCATTTGCCACTCCGCTGAGTGGCTGGTGAAAACCAAAAATGATGCAATGGGGCTTTTCGCTGTCAGTCGCCCCGCAACTAATTATCTTCTTTTGTTTCTGGAATATTGTTCTGGTGACACAATTCTGGATTGCTGCTCAATCAACCTTGTATAGTTAATCAAAGGTGTTGCGAAAAATGATACGATGTAATTCATAGATTTATTATTTTAAAATTCTTCTTCAAGGTATATGGTTGTCTTGCATTGAATATCATCAATTTCGTAGTCAATAGGCTCAAAGACATTTGTGTTCATCCCACCAAAGTCGTCTTGCTCAATCACAATCTCGTTATTTGCAAGGCTATCCTTTATGTCCCTTACTGAACCAGAACCATCTAATGTGTTGAATTGTAGGCTTTCAAAATCAATGCCATAACCATTCTCTAAAATTTCTTTGATTGTCATATTATTATTATTATTATTATTATTATTATTATTTTAATTATTATTACCAACCATAGACTTTGCTTACCAGAGGTTTAAGGCTTTTGGTGTATCTGGTAATCTCTTTCTGGCTTACTTCCTCGCCATTATAGATTTTGTCAAGAAGCCTTTGAATGTTTACATTTGGCTTAATTTCTCGGAAAGTGATGTAGTGTGTTCCGTCATGGTGGAGTAGTGTTGCCTTTACATCATACCTGTCACAATAGAATTTGAAATAGTTATAGTCACTTCCCAAGACATCAAAGATACCATTAAGTTTTTGGGTGTTGATAACTTTGTAGCCTTGTTTTCTTCCGTTCCAGAAGCCTAAATCGGCAATAGCCAGAATGTTGCCACAAGGTTTGTTAAGGTTTATTTGTTCGTCTTCAAGCCAGATGTTCAATTCCTCTTGAATAAAGTCGTCTAAATCCTTGTCCTCTGGATTACAACCATTCGTGTCACACCATTCCAGAAACACGTCTTGATAGTCTTCCTCGTTCACGTTAATGTTGTTAAAGATAATTCGTTCTTTCATAGTTTTTATTGTTTTTAATTGTTTGACGATGCAAATTTACAACAATTATTTGGATTGTGCAAATAAATTAACACTATTTAAGAAAATTTTGTAACATGGATTGATGCAACATAATTCTTCTTATAATCATAGATATTATTATATGTCATTTCCAAGAAATTGAATTCTTTTTTTATTCTATCTTTGCAGACATCATAAAGACATTCATCGAACCTTACAATGCCACCACCACCATACTTCTTCACTAGTTGTACTTTATTGCTGATGGCTTTATCGTATTCTTCTCTGGTAATTGGGAAACAAAACTCGAATATATGATAGCCATATTTATCAATTTTGATAATGACATCGTAGCCGGTAGATTTCTTTCTTAACTTCTTCAATCTGGAATAAGCATTTGCCAGAGTTGCAAAAATTCCAAGTTCACAAGCCAGACCTTTCTTGTCTATTGTGTTTCTCTTGTCGTATGCTCTGGATATTATTTCGCCTTGTTGTAGCGAAACCCAGTATTCAAAACTTCTCTTTTGTTTATGTTCTTCGAGCAATTCGCTCATTCTATAAATCTCCATGATGATTATGTTTTATTTATTTATTGTTTCGTTATACTTCTCATGGAATGATATTGTCAGCACTCCAATAATCAAAAGAATAATTAAATCTCCCATAGTTTTATTTGTTTTCTGGGGACAAAGTTATAACAATTATTTCTAATTTCCAAGAGGATTTTCCTATTTAACATAAATTTAACACTTCTTCGTGCGCATAGGTGTATGGGTACTTTATAAAGTGCTTATATAAAGAAGGGCTACCAGAGCATTAATCTGGCAACCCTTCCGCAACAAGTATAACAATAAAAACAATCACTCTATTTCCATTTCATCGACACTAACTTCGATGTGGTTTTCGATGTATCGGAATGGCTTAAAGGCAACAAACCAAGTGTCGCAATCCTCATCAATCTGCCACCCACTATTCTTTATGTTCTCTCTTTCACCATCAATAAACTTTTTGAGGTAGGCGACTGCATCTTCCTTCTTTTCAAAGACCTTCTTAATCAAGTCAAGGACTTCCAAGTCGTATGTTTGTTGCGCGGTAAACAAATAAACTTTTTTATTCATAGTTGTTTTGTTGTTTATGTGAGGAAGGTTTTTAAGCCTTCCCCACTTGTTGTTAGTTTAGCAATCAATCTGGTAGTCACGAACAAAGTTCTTGAAATTGTAGTACATTTCTTCGTGCTTTTCTTCCTGCCACTCATATAGTGCATCGTAGTAATCATCTTCGCATTCAAAATCATCTTCGTTTGGTCTTTCACAACCATCGTAGCAATCGTGTTCCTCTCCGTCAATCTCACAATAGAATGGATTGAAATTGTCTCCTTCCTCAATGACAGAAACAAAAACATTGACCTTGAAGGTTTCCTTAACCCAACGCATCCAGCCAGAAGGACAAGACCAAGCCGTATCACAAAGGAATGTAATGATGGCAATATCGCCATTGACTGACAAGTTAAAACCTTCCAATTCCGCATCCCACTTTGTTCCACGATACTGAACACCCCAATCGTACCAGCCAATGCAGCCATATTCCTTCTCCTGCTCTCTGGCGATGTTTGGCAGGTCTTTTGCGTAGTTGGTAGTGTCGTATTGATAGAAGATAAGTGGCATTGGTCGGAATGTGTCCAGAGTTAAACCCTTGTTAAACTTGACCTTTGCAGGGTGTCCTTCCTTCCTGCCGATAGTCTTTTTGAAATTAACGGCATTAGAACACATATTCTTTGCGTGTTTGTTGAGTTTGTTGTAAGCACCTTCAAGCGTCTTACACTCTTTCAGTTTTGAGTTCTTCAATCCTTCGTTAAGAAAGTTAAGGATGTTCTCCTTCTTGCCCTTCAAGGCAATGTTGTTGTAAACCCAATTTGGCATAGTCTTTTGTTTTTAGTTGTTAATACTATTGTTGTTTTGAAATCGAGTGCAAAGTTACGACAATTCTGGCTAAATTCCAAATAATTGGTCTTAAATAATGTTAAATGAGGTGATTTTTATCGCACACATCCCAACCACATACTTCGCAACGAAATCATCATCGTAATCATCGTTCCTCAATTCTGGGTGATTATCACGAAGCCAATCCAGAACATCACCATATAAGGTTTGCTTCTCGCCTGGTCTGGGATTATTGTTTCCCATTCTGGAAAGACTTAACGAAACTTCGTTATATATCTTCTTGACTTGTAATGATGTTATCATAGATTTATTTATTATTAAATGTTTCTTCGGTTATTTTGCCAGTCAATACCAGAGAAATGAAACTGAACAATAATATCATTGCTTTCATTTTAATCTTCAATTATAGTCCACATCATTGTGCTGAATTCGTGGTAGTTAAAGTTCTTGTAAAACCTTGCACACTTACTTCCCTTGATGTCATAATCAAAAAGAGCAAACGCAGAAAAGTTATAAAGGTAACCAAACTTGCCATTGCCACCAAGAGATTTGCTATAAGCAATCAATGCAGCAAGTTCATCATCGGAAAACCTGAATGTCAGGTATTTGCCATTGGCAGAAAACTCCACCTTATGTTTCAATATCTTCTTTGCCATAATTATTACTCTTTACCGAGATAACAAAAACCGATAGTTGCGCAAATTGCAACAACACAATAAACGATAATGTCCATATCAAATAAGTTTTATTGCTGATTATCTATGTGCTGACAGAGTTTATTAACGAACTCATCGACACTTTCACATTCCCACTTGGTTTCAACTCTCGTTCCTGTCCAATCGGTATGAGTGTGTAAATTTCTTTCACACCACTCTTTAAGAATTTCCTTTGTTGTGTGCATGATTGTATCTGTTTTTATTGTTTTCTGGGCATAAATTTACAACAATTATCTGGAATTTCCAAATAAATTAACATTATTTAGAAATTTATTTCATCAAACCGAGTTCCATTAACTTTCTTTTAAGGTCTTTTTGTGCTTCAATGCCATAATAATACTGACCGATAAGCAAACCAATTTCCTCGTAGTCATTATGGCTTTTGTTGTTTTCGTCTTTATACCATTGTATTGCTATATTATAAGCATCGGTATATCTGGCAGGTTTGAACCCCTCTGCTTCCCTCAACTTTGCATATAGTTCTGCTTTATTGTTGAAATATGTTTGTCCGCCACATTCAAACGGCTTGCCATTCTTCTTTGCATAATAGCCTTGTTCTTTCCATTTCCTTTTGTAATACTTGATGTAAATGGAATAGCCTAAGAATGTATCTTTGAAAATATCCATAATCTTATTTGTTTTATATTATTATTATTATTATTATTATTATTATTATTATTATTATTATTATCTCCAATGCCAACATTCTCTCGGAGTTAATGCCTTTGCCAAGTTACGGGCATATAACTCACCATTACTTTCAAGGTTTTTCCTTTCCCACTCAGCAAGCCTATTATATTCTTCACTATCTATGTGTCCGTCATAATAACGTTTGCGAAGCCTATTCATTGCATCGTTATAGTTCTTAATCGCTTGTTCACTTGGTTTTTGTTTCTTTTCTTCCATAGTTATATCTGTTTTGACGATGCAAATTTACAACAATTATCTGGATTATGCAAATTTTTTAACACTATTTAAGAAAAAGTTTCCTTATAAGGTCGAAGAATTGCATACTTGACATCAAGTTTGTTAATTACGAATGGCTTGTAATCTTCCCAGCCAACCACAAACTCTCTATTCCAGACATCTTTGAATATGAGCCAGATTGCTTCTTCCTTTTGCTCGAAATAGAGATAACCAATTACAAGGTTATCATAGCGCACTGCAAGTGTCAATGGTCTGGACTTGTAAACGGAAAAGGTAAACTTTGTGCCGTCATTCGCCAAGAACTCATACAATGCGTCATCAAGAATTTTCTTATTCTTTCTCTTGCTCTTTGTGATGTTAAAACACCTAATAATTGCTCCCATAATTTTATTTAATTTAATTGTTATTTAATCATACTTGAATGCCTTTTGCGCTATTCTGTTCATTTCGGTGTATGTCATTGACATTGGTCTTTTCTCGCCAAAAAGACTACCCATTCTAAAGTGTTCCTTCTTTCCGTAGTGAGGTGGATTAAGCATGATTTCATTCTTACTCAAACCCATTAACACGCTTCTTACATAAGTGATAATTGACATATCGAATGACTCTTGATAAAGCCACATTCTCCTTTTGACTTCTTGCATGAAGCCACAGAAGCAATATGGGCTTTCAGCATTGAATGATATTGCCTTTTTTTGATAAAGATTGTCAAGAACCCTCATCATCATTCTCGCAACCTCTTCCTCAGTCTTTGGAGTCCAAGCGTATATCTTTGAGAACAGATAACCCAAGTCCTTCAACACATTGCCTTCTTCAGATTGATACCAACCCTTGCAGTAAAGCACAATATCGTTATAAATGAAATCCTTAATCATATAGTTTTTTTTAATTTAATTATAAATCATAACATTCAGTTTCTCCGTCAAGTAGTTGCATTACGATATTTGAATATCTTTCTGCTTCGCTTCCATCACAGACAGAAGCACCCTCACTATACTTTTCAAGTGCCCTTGCCCTTGTCATTCTTTCGGTCTTGCCATAGCAAGTAACTGAAACCATTTGATTTAACTCTTTTCTTGTAAACTTAATCATTGCTTTGTTGTTTTTTTTGTTTGACGATGCAAAGGTACAACAATTCTATCAATTTTCAAAATTTTTCTTCAAAATTTAACATAAATTAACAATTAAAATCAACAATTTGGATAATAAAACAATTATAATATATATTATTATATTATTATTCGTCATGTATCAGGTAATAAGATATATTGCTAACAAGCCAAAGAACTATAATGGAGAAGAATTGCCGGCTTCCGGTTCCATACAATATACAAGAGAAGATAAAAACCAGGCAGAACAACTTCTCAATAAATTATACGACATATATTCAAATCAAAAGAATATAACAATAAACAAAAGAACAAGATATACATTCAAATGTGAAAATGTAAGATATAAGTATCTATTCAAGGTAATAAGAAACAATAATAATGTCATAGATAATATAAGTCTATGATAATTTGTGGTGTTTTTCATAGTTTATAGTTTTTTAGGTTAGTTTGTCCCATCGGTTCGTGATGAATAGATGGGATTTTTCCTTTCTAAGCCATTATTTTTATCCAAGACGATATATCTTCCACCAAGAACATTATCGTTCAATCTGTGGCAATTATGATATGAAAAATGCCCTATCTTCACAGACAAGGCATTTCAAAAAAAATATGTCAAAAACGCATTCAAATGTAATAGTTTTCTGCTTTTAGCAATTCAATAATCTTTCCAGATGTCTTGCAAGCCCATTCGTTTCTGCCATCATAGTAGCCCTTTTCGTTATGTTCTGCCAGAACTCTGATGTATTCCAGACAAACCTTTAACATTTCACTCTGGAGATACCTATGGTCATTTGCCATTTTCTCGGCAACCTTTCTCTTGCTATGCATCCTGCCGTTTACGAAATTGGCAAAGAAACGAGCAAATACATCATCTTCGGTTTCACCAGCATATCCACAAAGGTTGTATTGAAATCTGGAAACAATAAGATTTTTCAGTTGTTCCTTTTCCTCGTCAGTTGTTGATTGACTATTGAGCAATTCAACCATTTCGTTGTTTGTGAGATTGAAATCTGCGACTTCACGATTGTCAATAATGAACTTCATAGTTTTTGATGTGTTTTGTTTTTTATTTGTTTATTAACTCACATTCGCTGGATTGGACTTCCCAAGTCCGTAATATTGGAGAGTGTTTTGTTGAGCCGTTGAATATCTTTACAACTTTCTCGCTGCACACTTCCCAGACTTCAAACTCTTCTTTGTTTTTAGTTTCTGGATGAGCGCATAGAACGATTGCACCAACCCAAAGGTCATTTCCGTTTCTGTCTTTTGGAAAAATAAGTTTCTTTGCCATACTTAATTGTTTTTAATTTGTTTAACTTGTTTCTGGGTGCAAAATTATAATAATTCTGGCTAATTTCCAAATTTCTGGTATTAAAAAATGTTAAAACATAAAAAAAAAGAGAGGGCAATAGCAATTTTGCTGACTAAAGCCCTCGTTGTGGCAAAACGAAACCCCTGCAAGTGTCGCTCAGTTATATGGGCTGTTAACAACCTTCAACTCTGAGTTTTAATTTCGTTCGTCACAAAAAATGTTTTATATTATGCGGTAAATTATTATTCGTTTATTTCTTTTATAATAGGGGATGCTCTTGCCATTACGAAATCTAAATTGAAATTGTTAATCTTTGTTTTCTTCACTCAAATAGGGGAAATACTCGCCCTCTAAAAAGTCGCACACATAGTAGAGTTCATCTGTTGAAACATCATCAATATCATATTCGGGGCAATCCTCAATATCGAATGTGATATTGCCGTTCTCGTCGAGGTCGATACCAGTCAATGTCGAGTAGAGGTTTGATGCGTATTCTGGATGATTTCCACCATTGTAGGAGATTGTGATTGAGCAATCAAGTTCCTTATCATCCCAATCAATGTGGTTTCCATTTTCTTCGAGTTTCCTAATTAGGTAGTCCACGCAATCATTACGCAGTTGGCTTTGAACTTTGTAATACCTTTCAGATGTCTTTTTGAACTTTTCCATAATTTTAATAGTTACTTGTTATTGTTGTTTTGATGCTGCAAAGGTACGAAGAATTTTTCTAATTTCCAAATATTTTAACATTATTTAATAAAAAAAATGAGAACCCCCACTATCAGTCGTGGAGGCTCTCGTTTTTAAAATATTATAAATAATGAATAAAAATAATTTTCTTTACTTGTGCATTGGAGTAATCTTTAATGGTTTCAAAACTAATTTATAAAATGCCTCAATTATCAAATTAAAAATCTTTATCTATTCTTTAAGGACTTGCTCTTGCCATAGTCGTGGACTTGTTTGCGGCTCAATCTAAAACCAATATCGGGAAAACCCAAGAGCCTTACGCAGCGTTATTACACTATCCGTTCGTTTTTTTTTTATTAAATTAAATAAACTATAACTTTCATTCAATTATTAAGGTCGGTCACGAGATTTCATACTAATTAAAATTAAATTGTTAATAATTAGGTTTACTTTCTTTTCTCCTTACCGAAACTATCAGTAGTTTGAACCCTTGACTGCGTTTCAATCATTAGGGTGTAGTTTGGGAGGGGTGTGGCGAAAAATGATACGATGTAATTCATAGTTTTTATTGTTTCTGTGTGCAAAGATACGGCAACTTTTTGAATTATGCAAATATTTTGTCAAAAAACTTGTTTGATTTAATGATTTTTAACAATTTTATAATTGGCTATGCCATTTCTCTTTGCATATTGTTTTGCTTGTCTTATACTTGGGAAATATCTGCACTCTATTGTTACATCATCTTCCCAATATATTTTTAATTCAGTTCTAATCGGTTTCATTCTGGTTTAATCAAAAAATTCTCCGTATGTTTTTTGCCAATCAAATTTATCGTCTAATCTGGTAGCCGTAAACGATAACGGATTGCAACCACATGGGGTGAAAAGGTGATAGTTGTTCTTCTCATCGCGATAGCCACTCTTGCTATCCAGATACCAAGCCTCGTAATTGTGCTTCAAAGCCTCTCTGGTTACATTAAAGCCTCTCACCTTGAAGAACTGCATCCACTTCTTGTATTGTGGTCTTCTTGGGAATTTATCAGTATAAAGACACACTTCCTCTTGATAGAGTTTCTCAATCAGTTCGCCAGACTTCACAAGGTCATAGAGCGTAGGCAAATCACTCTTGGCTACACCCTTTCCTTCCAGATATTCCTTCTTTGATAGGTCTATGTGCGAAGAATAATTGATTTCGTTTAGATTAAGAGGGAATTCAAGACTTCCGTCTTTCGTCTGGAAATAACGATTGTCATTCAATCTTTCAATGTTTTCTAACTTCTTCATAGTGCTTGTTTATTTATTAGTCTGATACGCTTTCAATATAATCTCTGTCAAAAGGCTTATAGTTAAAAATACAAGCAAACATTTCGCTTGAATTTAGTGTGCAGTAATAGTCCAAATCTTCCATAGTTAGATTTTCTTCTTCTGCAATTTCTTTCAGCCGTTCATCAATGAATTTAATTTGCTCTGGAAGGTATAATTCTTCCAAATCCTTAATGAGTGAATTTCTTACTTCTTCTACTTTCATAATTGTTTTTAATTTATTGTTGTTTCGTTTCTGGGTGCAAAGTTACAAAAAAAAAGTGGAACTACCAAACGAATTCCACTTTTTAACACAAATTTAACACTTCACCTTAATTAACTTCAAGGTTTGTAACTCGACTTCCATCTTTATCGTAGCACAAGTCAAAGCCATCATTGATTGTTAGCACAAGGGCGTTTTCAGTAGATGCTTTTACCTTCACATCAATGCCGTTGATTATCTGGCACATTCTGGAAGCGAACATTTCAGCATTTTTTGGTATCATGGCATTAACTCCCAGACCAAGTGAGTTTAACACCGATACAATGAATTTGTCTTTCTCCATATATCTATGATTTATTATTTAATACTTTCCCACTCCTTATCGAGTTGTGCCATGTGTTCATCACTAAAGTCCTCATAGTACTCCATTCCGAGCCGTACTGCGCAGTTCTCCATTTCTCTCCAGAAATCGTCTTCCTTTTCATCTCTGAGATATGGACTTGTTTCGTCGTAGTTGTAGCCTTCGAGTCCGGCAGCAATGGTCTTGGCAAGTTCTTCCATTCTGGCATCACTCCAATTAAAAGAAAGCATTGGGCATGGCATGGCTTCGTAGTCGGAACGAGTGATTGAGAAATCTTCGTTCACCTTGAACTCCTTTTCAAGCAGTTCTCTTTGTTTCTTGTTCGGGCTTTCAAAGCCACCTTGTTGGCTCTTATTCATCTTCGTCTTCTATTTTACCGAGAAACATCATTTTCGTTTCTTCTTCAATTTCTATTGGCTCATCACTAATGATTGTGCCACAAAAATTAACTCTAATCATATCACACTCCGGCGCAATTGCAACTGGGGTACACCAATCGCCATTGTCAGCGTGTCTGGTTTGATAAGCGTGCTTTCCAGTCGGTATATCTTCCATATCCAACCTTACACCCTCACACCATTCAACTTCCTTGACGCCACTTTGATGCCTTATGCGAATGTCGGCATTCTCAATGAAGCCACTTTCCTTTAATTCATTGTACTTATCCATAGTGCTTAATATTCAATTAAAATTTCTTTTTCTTGAATGTAAATGTTCTCATAGTAATCATCATAAAGAGAATCAATGTAGATGTGAGTTTCGGTTTCCTCAATCTCATAATCTTCTGGACAATCTTTATAGTCCTTATAATGAGGACTTTCATTAAGGATTGTGTTCTTTTCTTCCGTCATCACCTTTTGGGCGACTTCCAAAGATGAACAAGGAACTACATTGATGTATATTTCTCCATCAACATTGCTTTCTTGAATAACCAGATAAATCTTTTCCATTTTTGTTACTTTATTAAGGGTTCAACAAGTAATAGTAATTTTCTTTAATTTTCCATTTTTGGAATATTTGCTATAAAATAGTTTAAATTCAATCTCGACATTATCGTCAATAGAGTTAAACCATTCAATCCATTCTTTTTTAGTTTTCTTTGCCATTTTACTTTTAATTTTAATTGTTAATAAATCCAAGCATCGACAATGGCTGAATTTTCAACCAGATTTTTGTTATGATGCTTATCATAAAGTTTCCACATACTTTCCTCATCAGCAGAAACAATGATTTCACTTCTTTTGCGACCACTCTTATAGAGGGTTTCAACTTCAAAGCAATAGATTTGTTTTTCACTTAAAAAGTTGTTAATTGCTGCTTGTAAATCGACAATTTCCTCAATAGTCAATGCTGGCAGGAACAAAGCCTGTCTATAGTGTTCCACACCAATCAGATACTTTTCTCCTTCTTCCCAAAAATCTTCTTTTTTGATTGTCGGCTTAAATGGTTCTCTTTCAATCATAATTCTAATTGTTTTTAATTGGTTTGATGATGCAAAGATACGGCAACATTTTCTAAATTCCAAATTTTCAGTCTTAAATTTTGTTAAAATGGAAAATTATAGTTCAAATAAGATATCATTGATGGTGATATTGCCACAATCTTCCCACCAATCATAATCACAATCACAATTATCGACCAGATTGTTTTCATAGCCATATTCATTGAGCAAATCAACCACATGACCATAAGTGCATACATTCTCTGGCATAAGGTGATTGTCATAAGCCTCATCTAATTGACTATACAACTCTGTCAATTCAAATGCCTCTAATTGTTCCTTGACATATTCAATGGCATCTAAAACTTCTTGTTTCATATTCTTTCGTATAAATTTATTGTTTCATTCATTCCATCAAGCCAAGACAAGATATTACCTGTCGTGGACATCTGGATATCACCAACAATGCCTGTGATGGTTGGCTTGTGCTTTAACTCTGGATATGTTTCGGTCATACACTTCACAACATCTTTAAGTTCATTGTTTTGTGCAATATCAGCAACAGCAGCGAACAAATCACTGCTGTTGGACACACTTGCTATTAGTCTTGCTTTCATGTTTTAATAGTCTCTACAAATTGAACAACCATCAAGTAGTTGAAAGAAGATATTTACATACCTTTCTCTTTCACAGCCATCGCTGTACTCGATACACTCTCTATACTTGTCAAGCCCTTGTTCTCTTGTCATAGTTTCGGTATCGCCGTAACACATGATGCTAACTTTCTCTGCTAATTGTTTTTTTGCTTGGAAATGTCATAGTTGTAATTGTTTATACGTTCTTAAACTCTTCGGGTGTAAACTCACAATCATCGGTGTCTCGTTCACTGGTATGAATTGCAACACAACCAAGAATGAAATCCTTGAATGAAATTGTGTCATCATTCAATGCGCGTTGTATCATATCAGCATGAAACAGGTTGTAATGGCTCTGTAATAGCCACGATAACTTCTCTAACATTGAATAGTACTCTTGCATATTATTATTTTAATTGATTTACGTAAGTTTCATTTTCTGGTTGATAATATCTTTTCTCTTATCACATCGAGCAGTCTTACAACTTGGTCGAAATCAGCCCAACCAAAATCATAAGTTGCATCTTTGTCATAGATTGGTCTAAACTCACCAGACAAACTATCGAGATAGGCAGGAACAACCTCTTTATTATGAACACAAATGTAGTATGTTCCATTGCCGATTGTGATTGGTTTTAATTGAATTGTCTGGAAGAGATTAACAACTTCATTAAGGCATTGCTTTTTGAAAGCCTCAAACTTTTCCAACTCTTTGTGATACCTTTCTAAATACTTTCCCATAATTATAGTTTTTGTTGTTTGTTGGTGCAAAGGTACGAAATAGTTATGACATAACCAAAGAATTTTACCTTTTTAACATAACTTTAACTTATATAGCCTTTCATTCTTAAATAATCTTCCGTTGTCATTGTCACTTCATCAGTCCTTATCAATTTCATCAACTTCACACAATTATCAAACTCTATTCCTCGCTTAATCATATCATCAAGAACAATATCCGTTTTGTATAAAACATATTGTCCCTTGCACCAATCTGGAAGAACATTTGTGTCTATTTTGGCAATAACTTCATAGTTATATGCTATTGTTAGTTCGCTGGAATTGTGGCTTTCATAATAAGAACTATATGGATATTGTGTCCTCAAAAATTCCCAATACCAATATTTTCTTTCATAACAGCCTTTGTTTATGTCATTAAGAAGATTATACCAATTCAGTTCCTTTATATCCTTTTCCTCCACAATATCATATCCCAAGAAACTGACAGGATAATAAGCGCATGGTATGTCGAACCAATAGCATTCAACCTTAGCCTTGCCAAAATTAAGGTGTTCAACAACCTTTACCAACATATAATAAGGATTGTGTTTTCTGTATGCCTTTTTGATAAGGTTGCTATCTATATAAAATATCTTCTTCATAATTGTTTATTGATTTATTGTTTTCTGGTTGCAAAGATATGGCAATTTTTTCAATTTTCAAAATTTTGAATAAAGAAAATGATAAATTTAACAAATATTTAACATTTCTCACCCATATACATGCATGGGTACTTTTAAAAGTGTATATTATCTATGATATATAATAATAAAATGGCTGTGACTATAATCACTACAGCCACAGCCCCAAACAACATTTAACAACATTAAACAAATATTGACCTTGAATTTTTTTCTTTTCCTGATGGTGACACAATTGACAGGTTTAGTACTCTTCTAAATACTTCACCGCAGTCATACTGAATATCGACCTTAACCTTATTCTTCGACGCTCGTGTGTACTTAATAAACCTGCAAGCGTCATCACACGCGATATTATCATAACAGAGATATTTGTCAGACTGCTGCTTGTCGTACACGTAGCGCGTCTTAACATCATCCCACTTCAGCATCACGCCTGAAACCCTGTAAAGCATTCTGGAGAATTTCTTGAAAGAATCAGCCGGTTTTCCATATACCCTGACAAACACAAACATACCATTCCGGTACACAATGCCTTTGTAACGCGTTTCATTCAGAGCATCTGTAATAATGTCAACAGGGTTAATACTGTTGTCAACATAATACCACTTATGCCCAACCTGGAATGATGTAACTAAATCATTTTTCCCTACCCTGAAATCAATTGTTATTTCACCATATTTCTCTGTCTTAACTATCTTTTTAATCCATTTGGCTATAACAACCAATAGTTGTTTCCTTGTTATAATCTTCCTTTCTTTTTCCATAGGCTAATTGATTTTAATCATTGAACTTCCTTTTCTTTCAACCACGCTTCTGTATGATTCTGGGCATAAGAGCCACTATCATAGGAAGAGAATGAATTGTTACCCTCTTCAATCTCCCAACCCTCTTCTACGGCAAAATCCTTTTCTTCCTTAATGAACGCATTGAAATCTTTAACTGCGTCTTCTTTGTTCTCGTACACAAATACATCCTGTGTCAGGACATCAAAGTCATAGACTTGTTCCTTGAAAAATACGTAAACCTTTTTCATTTTAATTTTAATTTAACTTAAAAACAATCGTCGTCTTCATCTTCATCACAAAATATTGTATCCCAACAATCTGGACACATTCCACTCACCAACAATTCACGAGTCGAACAATCCATGTCTGGGAACGCTCTTTGAATTAGTTCACCATTAATGTAGTTGTTATATGCGTCTTCATCAACATCTACATAATTAACTTTTCCACAAAGTGGACAAACACATCTTACTTTCATAAATTTAATCTTAAACTTCTTTTACTTTCTCAAATGCTGACTTAATGAAATCTTCTCTTATCTCATCAAACCAAGCCTCTTCTCCATCAGCATCTTCATCTGTAATGTCATACAGCCAGTAGATGTCTTCAACATGACGTTCGACAATGTTCTTGACAAGGTTATAAAGAGCATCTGCAATGTTCACTTGGTTAAGCCTGTCATTAAGATAGTTCTTTGCGTCTTCACAGGTTATTTTTCTTTTCTTTTTTTCCATTGTATTCTAAAATTAAATTATTTCTCACATATACACACGCACACATACCTCATGGGTACTTTATAAAGTATTCTTGGTGTTACAACTCCTTGAAGAACCTGTTTATTTGTTACCAACAGATTGCTTCTTCCACGAATTTGACGAACTTGTCCATGTCAAAGTCCTCGTCTTCCATGTCTGGCAGCGAACCCCTAAAACTTGAAATCTGTCGGTTTGTTTCGCAATCCCAGATGTCCACTTCTGGGTAACTATCGTAATCGTCAACCACCCAAGTTTCGTTGAGTTCAACTTCCTGTCCGTTACTTAACTCAATTACAATTGCCTTATTCGTTTCGTTTTTCATTGTTATATTTGTTTTTAATTTACATAATCACCGCAAGGAGTGTCCATAGTTATATCTGAGAAACCAAGATGATATTCTGGTGGGTTTCCATTGAAATAATTGTTAATTGTGCCAACCATTTCTTCCTCTGTCATATCTGTGATATACTGCTTGTATTCACTATACTGCTCGTTCACATAGTCCTCATTCTCTTTCAAGTTCTTAATGAACTCTGCCAGAGGAATAATAAACCAACATGGCTCTAACAACTCCCAGATGTCATCACTATCGTTGCGATAGATGTAACCGAGAATGTGTATCTGCTTTTCACCATTCCCATCAAGTTCAATAGAGTAAAAATCAAACTCTTCTGGTTTTGTAACTTTCTTAAATTTTTCCATAATCTTAATGTTTATAATTTGTTTGTTATTGAAATCTGGCGCAAAGTTACGAAAAAAAAGTGGAACTACCAAACGAATTCCACTTTTTAACATAATTTTAACATTTAGATATGAAAATCTATGTTATAAACTTCACTATTTTCTGGCAAGCCCTTAACAAGTTCGAGGAACTTCTTGTCCCACTCATCATCTGGAATTTCGTTGGAAACCATAGCCCACCAACCCATTTCTCCTTTCTCGTACCAAGTCCCATCGATAACAACGCAGAATGGTGTGTTTGTCTTTTCCCAATCGACTTCTTCGAGTAAAGCATTGTCAACACTATCTCCGTCTAATGTCTTGATTAAGCCACTCCAACGACCATGTTCATCGTACCAATCCCACTTGGAATTTGGGTTATAGGTTGAATATTCTTCCCACTTTCCGTTTTCTGGGTTGATACGCCACCTACCTCCGTTCCATTCATCACCCTTTTCTTCGTACTCCTTTTCAAAGTTTTCAAAGAGTTCTGGGTATTCAATCAAGAAACACCTAACAAAGTATTCCTTGTCTTGATTAGCCATGCGACGAATATACTGAGACCTATTAGTCCAATCGTTCTGCTTATAGAATGGTAGTATCTTTCCTCTCCTATACAGGCGACGATAGATTCTATACTCGAACTTCTCATCGACAATGTCCTCGTTTGAATGTCTCAAAAAGAAACACTTGTCATAGTTGCTTACTTCTCCGCGAGAGTACTCTGGAACTTCCAGATTCTCATCATACTCTTCAAGAGCCTCTTCCAATGGCTCAAAATGATTATTAAGATACTCTGGTGTTAAAATCACCAATCCTGTAAAGTGTGACATATTAAATCCTCCCTTTAATTGTTTTACTTAATTTTGAATTCTCAGTTTGAGCCAGAATGTCGGCAATGAAATCAAGTTCAAGGTCGAATGTCGTACCCATATATGTCCACTTGCAATCACCGATTTTATTGGCGAGGCTTTTCATAATAGCACCCTCTGCAACACCTACGGGTGTCATGTCGGTCTGTCCGCCCCAACCATCGTTAAGACACTTGCATAATGGCTTTCCGTTGCAGCAAAGAATACCTACATAGGGAAGACTATCGTCATGCCCCTCTTGTGGGCGATAATCCCTCATGGTGAACTTGTTCTTACCAACCTCAATGACCTCACACCCTGCCTCTGGGCAGTCGTTCAAATCAATAGGTTTCTTCTTGTCAAATTTTAATGATTTAATTTTACCTAACATAATAGTTTATTTTGATTATTATTTTAATTTATTCTACTTCACACTCTACCAATTCAAGATTGAAATGATTTGCTGCATAGTATTCTCCGTAAGTCTCGAAGAATGTGTCGCTATCATCACTTGCATCGTAATCCCAATCAGCATCAGTTGCTTCCTTGATTTCCTTTTCCTTAATCTCGTTAAAGACTGCTTGTGCCTTTTCCTTGCTGCCAAATGCTCTGGTTTCATTGATTTCAGCCATGCCATCAGCAACAAGTTCTTTGTGAATAATGTAAATCTTCATGATAATTTAATTTTAATTGTTTTCTTTTGGTTTGCGAGTGCAAAGGTACGAAGAATTTTTCTAATTTCCAAATTTTTGGTGTTATTTTAACATTTTTTAAGAAATATATAATTTCGGCAACAAACTTAATTCATTGCCGAAATTATATTGATTACAACTCTTTCAGTTTGCCAATGGTATCTGGATTATCACCATCACCCCACTTCACATTGCCATAGTACCACTTGTTGTTTTTGAACACATAGGCGTATTCAACCCAACAACCAATAGCGTTCAATTTATCCATCTGGGTTGGTTTAATGTATTCCCAATTTTCTTTGTCCCGATTGGCGTAATGTCTTACGCCATCGTAATCGACTGATGAACACCAACCACCTGCAATCAGGTTCATAACTTTATCATAGGTGTTGAATTTGTTTTTGAGAACTTTTCCAACGCCATCTGGGTAGCCATCCCAATGACAATAAATGCCAATGTATTCATTCTCCAGAGTTACAGGTTGTGAGAACTCTCTCTTTTTCTTTTCATTATATGCAGACCAATCCAACCTTTTAAGTGGCAATTTCCTTGCATTGAACTTCACAACCCTACCAATGTCTTCTTTATTGACCTTGATAATAATACAACTTCTTGTCGCCATAGTTTTATAACTTTGTTATTGTGTCACAACCTTGTTTGTCAAGCCAAATCTTATCGACAACAAAAGCAGAAGAGCCGAACATATCCAATCCCTCCATATCGTTGATAAGATATGAGTTTTCCCAGAAACCATCAAGTTCTATCAAGTCTTGGCTGTCAGGCCAGAGAACAACCTCGTAACCAACAAGTTCTTCATCTGTGTAACCACCAGACCACATTTCAACATGAGGATAATTATCGTCTGTTGTTTCGTCATGCACATCAGTCGCGTCTTCAAACTCGACCACTTGTTCGATTACTTCACCACGCTCCCAACTATCGGCAGCATATGTTGTGTCGTCACGCTCAATGTAGTAGCAGCCATGTTCGTCAAACTCATCAATGTCGAGTTCGTCTTTCTTTCCCTTTGGTGTGATGTTGAAAATTGATTGGTCGTAGCACGCTTTCAAATTGTCAAATGCAGCCTCTTTTGTTGTGTAAACTTCAACACCGCAATCAAACTCACCTCTATGGTTGTAAGACCAATTAAGAATATAAATCTTCTTTTTCATAACCTTAAAATGCTAAATAGTCAGTAAATTCAGTTCCCTCTAACTCGTCAGTAACATACTCTTCATAGAGTTTTGTATAGTCGCTGTCGTTTCCACTTCTGGGCGCATAAAGAAGCATACACTTTACAATATTCTCGATTGAACTAAAGAATATGTTATTGATTTCTTTCTTGTCAATGAGGACAATCCCCTCTTCATCTTCAACCATAAAGAGGTTTGTTTTGCTACCCTTGATGTAAAGCAAATCATCAGTAGTGATGCAGTCGTTGTTAAACAACCACTTTACGTGTTCTTTGTTGTCGATGTCGAAGATGTAACCACGACCATCACGTTCGTCTTCACAATAGGTGTTGTAAGCAGCAAGCACCAAATCGACATTGTGGTTTGTTCTCAAATCAAGAATAATGCGATTTGCAATGTTCTCAACGATTGTCATAAATAACTTTACCATAATCTTTCTTTTTATTTGTTAATGATGTTTGTTATTGAAATCTGGGTACAAAGGTACGAAATAATTTCAAATTTACCAAATTTTGAGCAATTATTTAACATTTTTTAAGAATTAACCCCAAGAACAATTGGGGTTATTCTCCGTTACAATGAAATCACTCTTTGGCATGATAAACTTGCCATTCTTGAAATTGTTTGCTGTTTTCTTGAACTTAAGCATACACACTGGCTCTATATCTCCAGGTCGATAGTCAGTCCTATCTCCGTCCTCTGTCTTATAACCATGCCAAGATGTGGGCATAATGTCACTGCCATAAACAACAGCCACGTGTCCGCCATTATTTATGTAGTCCAGACCCACATTCAGGTTGTCTTGGCTTCCGTCAATGCTCCAAGTAAGGTGATAGTTCTTATATTTCTTGGCAATATTAATACGATTTGGAACCTTGCTGTAGTCATAGAAAATAATATCGGGAAATATCTCCAGAATATTCTTTCCGTTCAGTACAAAACTCTCAGGGTTTATGTCAGATGTACAATTCAGGCGAATGCTAAAGAACATACCATTCTTCTCTGCCTTTGCCCTCTCACGAATAATCTCATGAACAAGTAACCGCATAAATACCTCACGATTTGCAAAGAACAATCTGGTCTTCCTGATTCTGGAAGCAATAACATTCTTCTTTCCAGCCAAAGCAGAAATTAATGCCCTACCAGAACCAACCAGACAATTCTCCCTGCACATTTCCGCTCTCGGACACACGTTGTAACCTGAAAGGTCACTGGAAGCCAAATAAACACCAAGCGTAGCCACTTTGTTAATATACGAGTGATGCAACTTCGCGCTGTGTCCAACTGCCGACAGATATGAAATTCCAACCTCTTTCAAGGTGTTCTGATAACCAGAATAACGAACTGCTTTCAGTTTTGCCATTTCATTCTGCAATGCTTTGTACTCTCTCTTTGAAAGATTCTTAACCATAATCAAAAAAATTAGTGTTAAACTTGTTGTTTTGTTGTTTCTGGGTGCAAAGATACAACAACTTTTTTAAATAACAATGGCTTTTTTCAATTTTAACATAATTTTAACACTTTCACTCCGGCCATTATCTATGATATATATAATAATAAAAAGAGAGGGCAACACAGATGTGGTATCGTCCTCTCTCCAATTAAAATTAAGATTATGGTTTATTCTTCAATGTGTTTATTCTTTTTCATAGTTTTACCACTCTATTGCTTCGTAAACATAATCAGCATCATCACCAAGCCACGCAATGTAACACCAATCATCTTTCTTGGTGTAATTCCACTCGCAGCAATGATACTCAACGTATTCTCTCTCTTCGTTCCAACGAACTTTGTCAACCAGAATGGTATCTACACTATCATCATCGCGAACTTTCAGGTAAATGCCATCGACATCTTCATCATCGCCAATGACCTTATGTTCCTTGCCACTCTCCTTTAAGTTTACTGCAATCGCATTATGATAGGCAAATGTTGCACGAGCAATTTCTTGGCTCAATTTGTTTAATTCTTCTTTCGTTTTCATTGTTGTTTTGTCATTAAAATCCAAAATCAAAAATGTAATAGTCTTCTGGGAATAATACACCCTCTTCAAATAATGCTTCATCTACTGAATTGTAGTCATTCGCATCAATCTTGATAATGGTGTAGTCATTTTCGTAGTCTTCCTCTGCCACCCATTCTTCCAAGTCTTTCTCGGTTAGGTTCTCAACCATTTCTGGGCGATAGTGCTGCCTGTCAAGCAAAAATATCTTCTTGTCCATTACGCATCAAATTCGTAAAAGTTCTCAACTTGTTTACTTGTGACTTCAACCACATCATCACCCTCAATGTTGATTTCAAGGTTATCAACGATGTCATTCACATTTTCAAGGTCAGTATCAACTTGAACCGCAACCTCTAACATAATAAACTTTTTCATAATCTGGATTGTTTTTAATTTATTTTATTATTGATTGAACTTGATAGCCATAACACCAATGTCCGTTGTCAAGGGTTATGTTAAATCTCCTGTCTTCTTGTCCTAATGGCATAGTGCTAACCTTTCTGCCGTACTTACTTCCGTTCTCACATAATTCAATGCAGGTAACAACACCCTCATAAGAAACACCACTAAAAGATGTGTGCCTTACCTTTGTTCCAACTTTAATTAGTTCCATAATCTTTAATGTTAATAGTTTAACTTGTTGTTTTGTGAGTGCAAAGGTACGAGATAATTTCCAAACCACCAAATTTTTGAATAAGAAAATGACTTTTTTAACAAATATTTAACATTTCAAGTCATATATCTCTTAATTTCAGCCACTATTTCTTCATAAGTTGGATTGTTGGCAAGGAAGCCATCCGGTAGATAATAGGCAATCATATTGTCAATAGATGTGGCTTCTTCTTCACCCTCATCAACCTTGTCTTCCAACACATTCCAGAGTGCTTCTTCTGCAACAAGTGTTTTAAAACCAGTTCCGTCATTGTAAACGTCTTCAAAATCAACCTCTACACATGGATAATTCTTTCCCTGATATTCTATGTTAATTGTTTCCATAATCTTTTTTTATTTAATTGTTAGAATAACTCGTTTTGAACTTTCACTAAAAGATGATACATTTCTTCGGTGATTTGGTCTGCACCCAGAGGGCTTTCCTCTGGATGCTCGTACCATGTTAACACCTTACATATCTGGTCGTATAATTCCTCGTGTTCCATTACCAACACTCAAACATTATGTATTCGGAACTCTTATCCCTTGTTTTGAGGAAATATTGCATTGTGTTAATGACATCGTCAATGTCGCCCAATTCACGAAGACTATAGTCCAAATCGTCAACATCAATGCCGACATCTTCCAAGAACTTCTTGACCTCGTCACACTCGCCCTTTTCCTTGTAGGTCTTGATAAGGTTAAGTGCCTTTTCAAAACTATCGGCAAGGCACTCAAATTGGTCGGCATAGTCCTCTCCGTTGGTGTCGCAACCGAGATTGTCAAGCAATTCCTTGAACTCCTGCTGCTTCCAATTGAACCCCTCTGAGCCGTACTCAGCCATTTTCTTGATAACATGAACTCGTTTTCCCATAATCTTTTAATTTAATAGTTAATGATGTTTTGTTTTGATGCTGCAAATTTACGACAATTTTTTGATATATCCAAATTTTTGGCGATTTTTTAACATTTGTTAGCACAAGTTACCAACTCATTCTAACAAACAACTGCTCATCATCTTTAAGACCTTTGAGAAGTTTTTTCATTTGTTTGAGGCAGTCTCTTACATCATGGTAGTACCATTCATCGTAATCGGTTGAGCCGAAGAAGAAACCACTCTGTGTAGGCAATAGTTCATCTGCAAGAGTATGGTTAGCAAGGACTTTCTCACATCTTGAAATGAGGTCTTCCAAGTCGGACTTCTCAACCCAAGCCTCTTCCTCAACAAGTTTGTTCTTGAAATAAGCATAGATAAAGTTCACCTTACGGAAATATGCATCTTCCTTTTTGTAGGCATCTGCAACAATCTTGTCTTCCTCTTCTTTGAGAGTTGACAAATCAACTGGCGTATAGGAATACTTGTCAGTCTGGTAATCGTATTCCACACCCAAAGGTCTCAAATTGTATTGAGGGAATGAGAACATGTTGGCAAGCCTCTTAATCACACGAGCGTAAGACTTGTCGTAGTCCTTTGCTCTTGACAAAGACTTAATAACGCCATCATAGACCTTTTTAACCTCTTCTCTGTTCTGGTCTTCCATGAACTCATGAACTTCACTCCAATCGTTACGACCATCGTAATTCTTCACTTTGCGAAAATAAATGTCTAATCCCATAATACTTAAATTTTAATGTTAATTATTTAATGATTTCTATTCCTTCTTCTTTGAGGTCTTCAATCGCATCGTAAACCTCTTGTGAGGCTTCCAGAGTGAAAACCATGTTGTCATAATAACTCGGAACTTGGTCTATTACATAGTCCTCAAAGTTAGCAAAGAATGTTGCAGCATTGCAACCGATAACACTCACTTGAAATCTCTTCTTTTCCATAATTGCGTTTTGTTTTGTTGTTTCTGGGTGCAAAGATACGACAACTTTTTGAATTATCCAAATCTCACACCCAGAAATTGCATTATTTTAAGAAATTTTAACCTTTGGACATGATTACATGGACATTTCCCATATCATCTATGCCATACAGGGTTTTTGGGCTTTCCTGTCGCTGATACCTTGAAAATGCATCACGATAGTTCTCACTCTCTTCGTTTACTTCACCAAAATTGGCTACTAATTGATATAAATTATACTTCTTCATTTTATTTTAATCATTCCAAATCTTCTTCAAGGAATTGGTACATTAACTTCGACTTATCATCTTTACGATAGCACACATATAAACTTGGGTTGTGTTCCAATTGTGATTTGATAAAGTCAACCACCCACACACAATCATCACCGAACAAATTCACGAACTCCGGCATCTTCACCTTAACTTCGTCACCAACCTTATATTTCATGTGCTTTGGCTGATAAGGACACTCTGTGTCTTCTTTCATATCTGTGATGTTTTCCAGAACTTCATCATTCTCTATTTTGTGAATGAGGTTTTGCTTAATCATCTGTTCCAGAACATTGTCGTTACCAACTTCACTCTCGTCTAATATAACTCGTGTGATAAATTCACAAGTCACCAAATAAGCCTTTTTTGCCATAGTTTTATTTTAATTTAATCAGTTGTGTTAAAGTAATACTCACAAGCCTCTTCGTTTCCACTATAAATGTCATAGAAACTATCTCTGGCTTCATAGTAAAGATTGGAATAGTATTCGAGATATTCTTCTCTTCCCTCAAAGCATTGACGCATAAGAGTGTCGTTTGCCCATGAAAGCATATTGATTTGCATCACCAAATCGGTGAGTTTCTTGTAATCTTCTTTATATCTGGCAAAGAGATTACCATACACTTTCTTCACATCTTCAAGACCACCTATGTATTCAGCCAAAGCCAACTCATAAGCACTTGGTGTGAGCAGTTTATAACCATTACCTTGAAAATAGGCACGAACATAATTAGCAATTGAACTTGCATAATCTTCCGAACTCAAAAAAACTTCTTTTACTTCCATAATTGTTTTTATTTACTTGTTAATAATTGATAATGATTTAATGTTTTGTTTTGAAATCTGGGTGCAAAGGTATAACATTTATTCCAATTTTCCAAATTTTGAACAATTATTTAACATAAATTAAGAACTCGAAATAATATAAAATAAAAAATATATCATAGATATAATATAATATAAACATACAATACCTCTTTTTCCTATCATAAATCGATTCTAAGAGCATTTAATAACAAAATGGTATAATCTATCAACTGGATATAAAATAAGGCCTTAAAATCAATTTCTTGATAAAATATTTTAATTGGTTACTTTATAAACTTATATAGAGAATGAAAATGTTATTATTATAATATATAAATTAATTAATTATATATTATATTATAATAATAAAAAATCAAGGATAATAATAATTTCCTTGGTGATTAACTTTCTTTAACATAATTTTTTTTCTTTTCCATTTGCATAGAATTTCAAATTGGCGTATCTTTGCAGTCGGAAATTGAAACAAAAGTAGGAATAATATGGAACAACAACTATTCTGCTATGAAGTTAACACCATATATAAAAGTGGTAGGAAGAAAAATGAAATAATAGTATCCGCCAGTGAGGAGGATATGTGGAGATATTATGATAAGCATCATGATAAATCGAAGATTGAGTCGTCAACATTATATGATTGCTGGGTGTTATGATGACAATTCTGAAGAATGAGATAATTATAGTTAAGACTTTTCGTCCAGATTGGTCTGAATAATTAAATCTAAAACTAATTGACTATGGAAACATTTTGGATAATATATCTGATGATTGGATTCTACTTCGCGTTTATGATATACTATGAACTCGAAGAGGAGGGAGTAACAGGAGACCACATCCTAAGTGTGCTGCCTATCAAACTCTCTAACTGGCTCCTGGAGCATCAGAATATGTACGTGCTGCTATTGGCCACAGCAGCAGCGTTCATTACAGTAGCGTGGCCATATGTCTTATACATAATATGGAGGAATAGAGATGGAGAATTTTAAACACGAAGACACACAGTTCTGGCAGGGAAGAACAAAACAACAAACCCAAGAATCTTACCGGATGTCAGAATGGTCATTACTGGCAATGATAATATTATTAATAATAGCCGCCGCTGTGGGACAATAGGTACTTTATTAAGTCCCAGGGATATTAATAATAACAATATAATGAAAAAAAAAATGATAAATAATTTGCTCATTATAAAATATTATAGTATCTTTGCAACGAAATTAAAAATGATATAATAATCATATAGGTGAAAAGGGCCCGTAACTCAGCCGGTCAGAGTAGCAGACTCATAATCTGAAGGTCGTAGGTTCAAACCCTACCGGGCCCACAAGCCCATTATAGTTTAAGTGGATAAAACACCTACATCCGTAATAGGATGGGGAGAACCCTGGTTCGATTCCAGGTCTTGGGCCTATACGTACTTTTTTAAGTATTGAGAAGAAAAAAATAAAAGATAAATGATGCTGAAGAAAGAATTCCTAGAGCAGTATCACATGTTACTGGCGGAAAGGGACGTTATTAATAATAAGATATCAGAATTCGTTAACCGGTACCACGAGGAGGTCCTTGAAAGAAATGGATATAAAATCGGGGACCAAATTAAAAATGATAATGGATACGCGTGCACAGTAACAGGAGTCGTAGATGCCGGAGGAATACTGTACATCAGGGCCATGAATAATAGAAAACCAAAAATAGATACAATAACAAGAATTAAATTAATCGAAATATGACATAAAAAATAATTATTAAGCGCTTGTGGCGGAATGGTAGACGCTGCAGACTTTCGAGAGACAATGAGAGTGCATAGGCGAGAAATCCCTATGTAGAATCTCCCTAAAACGGTGGAAGTCCTTGATTATTTATAAGTTAAAATTTAACGATGTGATGGTGCTTATTATATGCTCTGTGAGTAGTTAAGATAAGTTTGGACCAAAATATTATTATTGATAGAAATATGATGAATGAGAAATGCATCAATCCATTAACATGTATTTCTATAACTTATATTAATAAACAACACTAACCAATAATGTGTAAGGATAATACCGTGCTAAATTGAGAATAGAATGAAAAGAAAGTGCAAGCAGAAGCAATTGCCTCCTTGTAGACTCCTTTATTTCCATTGTACAACATTTATTGGTGGCAATTCGTAAATGTTGTTTATTCTCATAAATGTGTAGAGAACGTGGAAATTAAGTAACTTAGTAAAATTTTTAGTTATGAATACAAAATTATTAGCCTTTTGTCTTGGGGATGGAACAATAGGTAAAGATTATATGCTTCATATTAGGCATTGCGCGGCACAGAAAGAATATATTGAATGGAAATCAAAGGAAATTTCTGAAATTTTCCCATGTTCTTCTCCTGTATATACTAAGAATGGCCCGTATGATGCATATTCAATTCATACTAAAACAAATAAACAAAATGAGGCTCCATTAGTAGAAATACATCGTTTATTATACGAGGAATACAATAGAAAATGTTTTTCTCAAACAATAGTCGATGCTATGGATTCATATTGTTTTGCTGTTTTATATATGGATGATGGAAGTTTAACTGCTAAAAGGAGAAATGGTAAAGTTCACGCCTATGATTTAACTATCTCTATATATGGAGATATTGAAGAATGTAATAGGCTTATTACAAAATTAGGAAATTATGGGATGAAATTTACTATTAAAAGAAACAAAGGAAAATTTTCAATTAGATGTGGAACAAAATCTGCAAGAAAATTTCTGAGATTTATTGAAGAGTCTAATCCCCATTTAGATTGTTTTAAAACAACTAAATTTAAAGACTTAACAACTAATTTTACTAAGTTTACTTAAAAGTACACTACCATTAATATGGTAATAGAGGAGATGCCTAAGTTGAAATTAATATTCATTGTAGCAATAGTTTCCGCAGTGTAAGTCTGCTTAATACCATCAGGTCTAGGTGAGTGAAGATGGATATTACTTGCAAGAATTTCAATATGGCAATGATATGTTCCAGACTACAACAAACAAGTCGATAATTAAAGAGTGAGAGGAAAAGACGCTCCTTGTTTGGCTATGGTAACATAGAGTAGTAGGAAAATCTGCTGGGCATTATGCCCGTTCGGGTTCGAGTCCCGACTTGCGCACACAAAATAAAATTAACTAATATTTAAATAATAATAAACAGGGATGGAGCCAGTCAGCATGGGCACTACATTTGGGATGTAGATGAAAGCGTGGGCAGCACACGTCATCCCTACCAAGAAACAATATTACATCGCGGAGTGGAGAAGTTGGTATCTCGCTTGTCTCATAAGCAAGAAGTCGCATTAAGTGGTTCGAGTCCAGCCTCCGCAACAATGAAAAAGAAAGGAGGTTTGGCAGAGTTGGTCTATTGCACCGGTCTTGAAAACCGGCGGGCGTTAACAACGTCCCAGGGGTTCGAATCCCTTAGCCTCCGCGAAATGTGAATATACGTACTTTTTTAAGTATTACAAAGATATATTATAAACCATTTAAAACTTAAAAATATGGAAAGAAGAAATTTAGACGTGAAAACACAATTCATTTTAGAAAACTACGACGAGGAGTTTACCAACAAATTGTATGATGCCATATTAGATGTGGCAACAGATAAAGATACCGGAGAAGGTGATACCAGGAAAACATTCTGTTCGTTGGCATGTATTGTATCGACGTTTATGGAATTCTGTTCTGAACATGCTTTAAAACCAGATTTAACACCAGAAAAATGTACAGGATGTTTTTTCAGTATTGTGGATACCTTTACAAACATGGGAGAAGATGCCATGGATATAATTAAAGACACAGAGGAAAGGGAAGAAAATGAATAAGAGTGTATTATACGTACTTTTTTAAGTATGTAATCTGAACAACCCCATCTGTGATAAACAGGGTTGTTTTTTTTTTTTATCTATCAAACCAAAATAACATTTTGTAAAGCAAAACAATGATTTTGCTTACACACAAATGATTTTCCTTAGGGAATTTTTTATACCAACTTTCATTTTAATAATAAAATATATTAATCCGATTTCAATTTGTAAAATCATATATTGATTATCTTATATGTTTTGGTTTAAATCAATATATTTATAATATTGAAATAACCCTTAAAACAATGAGAATAATATCATCCAATATGTGTAAAGAATGTTCATACTTCATAGAAGACTGTGATGGCTCAGGATTATGTTGTAAAGATATGGAATATAAATTTGTAAACCATAATGATACAGCATGTGAATATTTCTGCGAAGATATTAATGAATATGATGATATCGATGACTATATCAAAAACGAGGAAAAACAATTATATAATGACGACGATAATTATAATGACATATATTAACTAATATAATTATAATGAAACATAATAGAGAGAGCAACCAAGATTAATCAATTTAAGGCTGCTCTCTTTCTTTTTTTATTGGCTGATGCCTAACTTAATTTATTTATAAGGCATCAACCTTCTTTTTAACATCATTTAACTGACATTATAAATTATTAACACATATTATAACAATGTTAAATATATTTAATTTTTATTAAAATAAGTTGAATATTCTTAAAATTTGTTAATTGGTTGGAGAGGAAAGTTAGGGGACAGTTTATTTAACCAAAAATCATCAAATTGCTAATGTAATTATTTACCAATTGTATGATGTGGATTAATAGTCAATGTAATTATCATCTTTAATGGTTATTGTAATTTCTTTTATTTAGGTTAACTTTTATATCATTGCCATTATTTATCAATTTTGCGTTGTCAATAAGTTTTCTTTTGTTTTTATATTTATTGTTATATTAGTTTTATCATCATCATGCGTATTATAATAAATGAATCCCAGTTGGATATTATTCGTGGTTGTTTATTAAATGAGTCATACAATGACAATCATATATTTTATGATTATTTATCTGATTATGATGTATCATATGTATTTAATGAGTTTCGCAACAATCCAAGTGGTAAGGAGGGTTGGTTGCCATTAATTGACCCCAACATGTATTATAAGGCGTTATGTGAATATTCTAAGTATGGTAGGCTTGTTAAATTTCCTTCTCGTTATGTATATCAATGGATGGGTATTATAATGCGTAATACTGCGATATTGGTTGCAAACACTGAGATAAGCGGTCACAGTTCTCAATTCCCAATTGATGATTGTTATGAGTTTTTGGAATCTTGGTTTAATGATGGCAGATACATTGATATTAATGCAAGTGATGATGTTATTCTTGAATTAAATGTTAAGGAGGTTTATAACATATGCAACAATGGGAAATTAAATGAAGCCATTGATTCAAGGGGCCAGGAATATTTTTCATTTATGAATCAATCTGATGTTAATAATATTGAAAAGAATGACGATATTGCAAGGTTCAAGAATGTCAATTTCAATGGTTGATAAATATAACAATAAGGATTATAATCATGGCAAGATTGAGATTGATTATAATAATAAGAGGTTTTTGTGGCATTGTGATGTTTATTCCTTATTGGATGATTTGGGAATATATGATTGGATGAGTTTGCCAGATGGTAGTGATGGTTGGAGTGATTTCGGCATTGAACCATTATGCAAGATTATCAATGAATATAATGAGGATTTGGAACCAGAGAAGGTGTTGGTATTGGTTAACAGGTGTTTGGATGTATATCATCAAAGGGGTGATTTATCTTCAATATTCATTAAAGGTGGTAGTAATTCATTGAATAGGATATCTGGTGTGAATTGATATTAAAAAAGGTGAGTCATTAATTGGCTCACCTTTAATTTTTTATTTGTATTTTTATTTTTTCTTTCTTTTGTTTCTTATCATAATATTTTATTCTTCCCAGGTTTGAAGCATAATATCCTTTATATATGGGATGTTCTTTCCATATTTCTCCATCCAATTGCAATA
>Ga0265298_10001328_pt1 | contig 36562 bp, 32 predicted proteins | sample AusTroGonzalo_MG_3_FD_193486 | JGI IMG/M metagenome (GOLD analysis project Ga0265298, IMG submission 193486) | Bovine rumen microbial communities from tropical cattle in Woodstock, Queensland, Australia - Gonzalo_01 | ecosystem: Host-associated > Mammals > Digestive system > Stomach > Rumen ...
CAGTTCCAGAAGATCTGCGACACGCTCGAGGAGCACTACCGCGACATGCAGGACATGGAGTTCACGATCGAGAACCAGAAGCTCTTCATGCTCCAGACCCGCAACGGCAAGCGCACGGCCCGCGCCGCCCTCAAGATCGCGTGCGACCTCGTGGACGAGGGAATGCGCACCGAGAAGGAAGCGGTCCTCATGATCGAGCCCCGCAACCTCGACACGCTCCTCCACCCGCAGTTCGACGCCGTCGCGCTCAAGAACGCCAAGCCGGTCGGACGCGGCCTCGCGGCCTCCCCGGGCGCCGCGTGCGGCAAGATCGTCTTCACGGCGGCCGACGCCAAGTCCTGGAAGGAGAACGGCGAGAAGACCGTGCTCGTCCGCCTCGAGACCTCCCCCGAGGACATCGAGGGCATGAAGGCCGCCGAGGGCATCCTCACGGTGCGCGGCGGAATGACGTCGCACGCGGCAGTCGTCGCGCGCGGCATGGGCGTCTGCTGCGTCTCGGGCTGCCAGGAGATCCAGATGGACGAGGAGCACAAGAAGTTCGTCCTCGCCGGCAAGGTCTTCAAGGAGGGCGACTGGCTCTCCATCGACGGCTCCACGGGCTTCATCTACGACGGCGTCGTCCCGACGGTTGACGCGACGATCGCGGGCGAGTTCGGCCGCATCATGAACTGGGCGGACAAGTTCCGCAAGCTGCACGTCAGGACGAACGCCGACACGCCGCGCGACGCCAAGAAGGCGCGCGAGCTCGGCGCCGAGGGCATCGGCCTCTGCCGCACGGAGCACATGTTCTTCGAGGCGGACCGCATCGCGGCGTTCCGCGAGATGATCTGCGCCGACACCGTCGAGGAGCGCGAGATCGCGCTCGCGAAGATCCTCCCGTACCAGCAGGACGACTTCGAGCAGCTCTTCGAGGCGCTCGAGGGCAAGCCGGTGACGATCCGCTTCCTCGACCCGCCGCTGCACGAGTTCGTGCCTCATAGCGAGGACGAGGTCAAGCTGCTCGCGAAGGCCCAGCACAAGACGGTCGCCGAGATCGAGGAGCTCATCGACTCGCTCCACGAGTTCAACCCGATGATGGGACACCGCGGCTGCCGCCTCTGCATCACGTACCCCGAGATCGCCCGCATGCAGACGACCGCGGTCATCCGCGCGGCGGTCAAGGTCCAGAAGTCGCACCCGACGTGGTCCGTGAAGCCCGAGATCATGATCCCGCTCACGGGCGACGCGAAGGAGCTCAAGTACGTCAAGGAGATCGTCGTCAAGACGGCGAACGAGGAGATCGCGCACGCCGACGTCAACATCGCCTACAAGGTGGGCACGATGATCGAGATCCCGCGCGCGGCGCTCACGGCCGACGAGATCGCGAAGGAGGCCCAGTTCTTCTGCTTCGGCACGAACGACCTCACGCAGATGACCTACGGCTTCTCGCGCGACGACGCTGGCAAGTTCCTCAGCGCCTACTACGACAAGAAGATCTTCGAGAACGACCCGTTCGCGAAGCTCGATCAGGACGGCGTCGGCAAGCTGATGAAGATGGCCATCGAGCTCGGCAAGGGCGTCCGCCCGAACCTCCACTGCGGCATCTGCGGCGAGCACGGCGGCGACCCGACTTCCGTCGAGTTCTGCCACAAGCTCGGCCTCGACTACGTCAGCTGCTCGCCCTACCGCGTGCCGATCGCCCGCCTCGCGGCGGCGCAGGCGGCGCTTCGCAAGTAAGACGCGTGCGCATCGCGCGGCTTCTGGCCCGACAGTTTTTCGCTCCCTGCTCCTTGTGGGCGGGGGGCGATAAACTTTTGGGTCGCTATTGACGGGCACGGAGCCTTGTGGTATCATAAAAACGGTTTTGGACATGGTGTACTGAAACGCCATGGGGTAGTAGTGGTTTCAAATGGAGAACTTATGACTACAAGTCGGAAAGGCTTTATCCAAGGGCTCGCGTGTGCTTCGTTGTTGAGTGCCGGCAATTGTTTCGCGATTGTTCGCAATCCCAAACAGAAGGTGCGACTTGCGGCAGTCGGTCTCATGGGATTTGGCTATCACGCCTGGACTTCCCTGCTCAGGACGGGGCTGGTTGAGCTGGTCGCGCTCTGTGACGCGGATGCCGATGTGCTTAACAGTGTGAATTCGCGTGCCAAGAAGGAGTTCCCAGATCTTGATTTTTCCAAGATCCCATTCTATACCGACTACCGCAAGCTTCTGGACGATGCTGAGAAACTTGGCATAGACGCGATGACGGTCGCCACGCCTGACCATGCCCACGGTCCGATCACAATTCAAGCGATGAAGAAAGGCATCCACGTCCTTGTCGAATTTCCGCTTGTGCGGACGCTCTGGGAACTTAATTGCTTTGATAAGACGGCCCGCGAAAACGGCGTCGTCGTTCAGATGGGCAATTACAGTTCGGCGGACGACTCGCTGCGCCGCAACGTCGAGGTCTTGCAGAGCGGCATCCTTGGCGATGTGACCGAGGTGCATGTATGGACGAAGAATCCCGTGTGGCCGCAGGGCAAGGCCGTGGCCGACTGGGTGAAGGGGCATCCCAATGGCGATCCCGTCCGCAAGGGTCTGGACTGGAACGCCTGGCTAGCGACCGCCGCCGATCGCCCGTTTCTTGATCAGTATTCGAAGGATGCGGGTGTACATGATCCGTGGAAGCTGGGAAAGAACGTGTACCATAGATTCTCATGGCGCGGATTCTTCGACTTCGGCTGCGGCGCGCTCGGCAATATCGCGTGCAACATAATGAATCTTCCGTTTCGCGGACTGGAGCTGGGTGAAGTCGAGGGCGCCATCTGTGAAAAGGCCGATTCAGCGAACGATTTGACCTATCCGCTCAAGTCAGTTGTAAAGATTTCATACAAGGCTCGCAAGTCCAAGATTCGTCCCGGTGTAACGCTGTCGCCTGTCACGCTCCGCTGGTATGATGGCGACGAGAAGCCTTCAAAGGAAGTTTTGGAGATATTGGCGTCGAAGAACAAGGGCCAGATACCACGTGGGGACGGTTGCTTTATAGTCGGTTCGAAGGGGCAGGCTCTGGTGAATGGCGGTTACGGATTGTCGTGCTCAATCGCCCTCGATGGTGACAAGGAATTTTCGGGCATAACCAAACACGAAGCCGCAAAGGCCGTGTCGCGCTCGATTCCGTTTTGCAGCGAGTCTTTCCCCGGCGACAAAAAGGCTGCCGCGAGGTTGCACGACGTTGAGTTCGTCAATGCAATCTTGGGCAAGGGGCCGCGCTATTCCCAGACGGATTCGCGCTGTTTCTCCGACATCAAGCATTGCATCCCGCTTACGGAGAGCGTTCTCATTGGCTGCATCGCCCAACGTCTGCCGCACAACAAGCTCCGCTGGGACTCGAGAAGGCGAACCTTTGACGTTGCGAATGCGAACGCATTCATTAAGCCCTACATCCGCAAGGGATTTGAATTTTGATTGGTTTATTTATGTTGTGCGGCGCGGCTGCGGCATAGTCAGATATTCTGAATATAATAGGGCTTCCGTATCTTGAGATGTCAAGTTTCCCAAACCATGTTTACCTTTTCAAACTGCAGACACGATTGCTGCAGTAAATTACCACAGTAACGGAAGTTTATGGTATACTGTGATGCATAAGACATTGAAGGATAAATCTTCCTAACCGATTCTGCTACTTTCTACATCAGGGAATAAGCCATGAACATCATATGTTGCTCCCGCATTGCGACAGTCGCCATGACGATGGTTGTCCTGTCTTGCGCGTCGCTTGCGCTCGCCGACGCTCCGCAGCTTGTGCCTGCGCCTCGCAAGCTGGCCCTGGGCGATGGCGAATTCGTGTGCAAGGGCGATGCCGCCGCCCAGGCGAAGTTCGAGACCGACGCCGCGATTCCGAAGGAGGGCTATCGGCTTTCCGTCGCGAAGGACGGGATCAGGGTCGCCTCTTCCGATGAGGCGGGTCGCTTCTACGCGCTCGAGACGCTGAAGCAGCTGGCCGCGAAGGACGGCAAGGACGGCGCGAAGGTCCCGTGCGTCGAGATCGAGGACTCGCCGCGCTACAGCTGGCTCGTGCGCCACGGCGTCAACTGCGCGCCCGTCGAATAACGGCACGATTCGGAGGCAAAAGTGTCAGACAAGGGGGAATCCGCTTGGCACAGGTTCATGTCATAATCGGCGAGGACGACTACCTTGTCTCCGAAGCCGCGAAGAGGGTCGTCGGAGACGGCGTCGGCCTCGAGACCGTGGATTCCGCCAATTCCTCCAACGCCGACCTTCAGATGCGCGACCTCCGCGAGGCGGAGGCCTCGCTGATGACGCCGCCGTTCCTCGACCCTAAGAAGGTGACGTGGTGGCGCAACGTCGGCTTCCTGCCGCAGACCGGGAAGGGCGCGCCGTCCGAAGACGTAAAGGCGGCCCTCGAGCGGTTCGCTCAAAAGCTTGCCGCGGCCAACCTCCCCGAGTGCCAGCACTTCGTGCTCTCCGGTCCGAGGCTGCTCGCGACGTCCGTCTTCGCGAAGACCCTCAAGGCGTCGTGCGAGATGGTCGTCTTCGCGTCCGGGAAGCCCGCCGAGCAGGCGCGCAACGCCGTGGTGCGCGCCGTGGACTTCGCGGCCGAGCTCGGACTCAAGTTCGCGCCCGGCGCCGCGGAGGCGTTCGTGGCGCTCGTCGGGACGGACTCCCGCTCGCTCATGAGCGAGCTCGGCAAGATGCGCGACTACCTCGGCCCCAAGGGGAAGCAGATAACGGAGGCCGACATCGCGGAGATCACCTCGCAGGGCGCGGGCGTGGAGCCTGCGGTCTGGTCGATAACGGACGCGCTCGGCGAGCGGAACGTCGGCAAGGTCGTAGACGCCGTGTCGCGCTTCGAGAGGGAGAACGGATTCGCCGTGCTCGTCGCGACGGTCGTTGAGAAGTTCTTCCGCCAGCTCGCCGAGCTCAAGGACGCCGAGGCGAGGGGCATGCTGGGCAAGGCGACCGAGGGCATGGTGCCCTGGGCCGTGCGGAAGACCGAGGCGCATCTCGGAAACTGGACCCTCAACGAGCTCAGGGCCGCGAGGTTTCGCTTCCAGGAGCTCCGCGAAAGGGCGGTCTCGTCGCAGTCCGCCGACGCGCTCGTCGTGCCGAGGCTCGTGCAGGCGTGCGCGAGGAGGAGGCGCGCGTGAACTCCCGGCAGATGCTAAACCTCCGCCAGGCGGCGGAGCACGTGCACATGGACGCGAACGAGCTCAAGCACGTCGCGCAGCGCGGGGAGATCGCGTTCGACATCCACGGCGGCGACTACTGGTTCGAGCACCGCGCGCTCGACGAATGGGCGCAGAGGAACCTGCTCGCCTCGACCGCGCGCGAGCAGGTGCGGCAGCACAAGCTTATGGCCGAGGAAGACCGACGCGCGAACAGGTCCGACTGGCGCCTCTGGAGCCTCTTCCGCGAGGAGGGCGTGCTTCTCGGCGTCCCAGGCAAGGCCAAGGCGGGGATACTTCGCGACATGACGGACCTCGCGGACGCGACGGGGCTCGTCTACGACCCGGACGCGCTCTTCAAGGAGCTCGTCGCGCGCGAGGAGATAGCGTCCACGGCGGTGGGCGAGGGCGCGGCGTTCCTGCATCCGCGCTTCCACGACCCGTACATCTTCCAGGACACGTTCGTCGCCTACGGGAGGAGCGAGCGCCCGGTCTTCTTCGGCGCGACCGACGGACAGGGCACGCACCACTTCTTCCTCGTCTGCTCGACGGACCACGAGATGCACCTGCACATCCTCGCACGCCTCGCGGTGATGGCGCATTCGACCGACTTCCTCGCGCGGCTCGACGAGGCGGAGACCGCGGCCGACGCAATAGAGGCAATACGCGGCGCGGAGGAGGAGATGCTGGCATGAAGAGGCTATGGTTCTTCGACCTGGACGGCACCCTGGCCGACACCGACCGCGACATCCGCGAGGCGTGGAAGTCCTCCCTCGCGGACATGAAGCTCGAGTGCCCGCGCTTCGACAGCGACTTCGTCGCGGGCCCGCCGATCGAGGACATGGCGCGCGCGCTTTTCCCCGAGACGTACACTCCGGAGCTCGGAGCGGAGCTCAGGCGGCGCTTCGGCGAGCACTACGACAACGACGGCTTTCCGTACACGGCGGAGTATCCGGGCGTCCTGGATCGCGTGCGCGAGCTCAAGTCGGGCGGAGCGACCGTCGTCGTCGCGACGAACAAGCGCTACGTTGGCGCGAGGCTGATAGCCGAGAAGTTCGGGTGGTTTGGGGTCTTCGACGGAATCTACGCCGGCGACATGTACCGCGACGACCCGAAGATCGGCGTCATCAAGAAGCCGGCCCTGCTGGCCCTGCTGATGGAGCGGTACGGGGTCGGTCCGCGCGACTGCGCGATAGTCGGCGACACGCGGAGCGACTTCGACGCCGCGCGGGCGAACGGCATGGAGTCGATCGGCGTCACGTGGGGCTACGGCACGGCCGAGGAGCTCAAGCTCGCGGATCGCGTCGTCTCGTCGCCAGAAGAGATATCTTAGTCGGGTAAGGAGCCTTAACGTGAAGATACTATTACTAATTGTTTTTGCATTTGCCACTGCGTCGCTTTCATGGGCTGAGGATGACTATTCCTGTTCCATGCACGTCGGCAACTCGACTGCGACGCAGACCATATCCAAGGGCGGAGTGCAGACGAGTCGTTCCTGGGGTACTTCCAAGTCGTCGAAGACGAAGACGGTCGCACGCGTTGTGACCTGGCCTGTGTCGCTGTCGATACGCGGCGACCCGCTTCCATCAGATGGCGATGTGAAACTCAAGTGTTATTTCATCGGCACCACCGACGGGAAGTCCGCGCTCCTTGGCGAGGAAACGGTAGACGTGACATTGGACGAGAAAGGTCGCTTCAAGACAGAAGTGTCGTCGCCATCCGAAAAGCTTGTCCACACGACGACGACCACGCGGTCCGGCGGAAGGGTTCGATGGAGGGGCGGGCATCGGCGCACCGTTGGCGGGTCGACATCAACGAAGTCCTCGACTTCGGGCACGCGCGTGACAGGCTGCATAATACAGCTTTTAATCAAGGGCAAGGTCGAGAAGGCCTATGCATCGCATCCAGGATGGAGTATGTACGCGAAGTTGGATCCAATACCGGAAAAAGAGGTGCTCAGCATTCGCTAAAAAATTTTTAATTTTTTTCATAGACCCCCTTGACAACATCCCCCGTATGGGGTAGAATATCGGCGTAAACTCTTTTAAGGAGGAATAGATGAAAGCTAAAACAATACTTGGGATGATTGCGTGCGCGAGTGCGTGCGTTACTCTTTCCGCTTTCGGAAATACGACCAACAATTGGTTCAGCGTGACCGCGGCCAATGACGCAGTCACCAAGACCGATTGCAATGTCACTATTGGCAATCAAGCCGTCACAACGGCTACAGATGACGCGATCGTGCTTGACAACGACAAGTCCACTCCACTTGTCATTACTCCTTCTGCTGCGGCTACGAAAGGCGATGGCGTTGTCAAGATTACCGGAACGGCTGTTCTCACCCCCAGCGCGACGAACGATTTCGAGGTGACGACGGGTGCCAAGGCTGGCTTCGCCGTGGGCATCGACGACAACAGCTCGACGAACTTCTACGGCTATGCGAATGGTACGTGGACGAAGTTGACCGGGACGCCCACGGAGAGTGCGACGACTTTCGCGCTCCTGCTCGACTATCGTGTGCACAAGGTTTCGTTCTATGTCAATGACACGCTTCTTGCGGCGGCCGCGGGTGGTGCAACGAGTTTTGATTTTGAGACTGATACCGATGCTCTCGTTGCAATTGACGCGTTCGGCTCTGGCTCGATTACCTCGATCGACAGCAAATACGAAGTTGCGGTGGCGATTGGTAAGGATGCCAAGAGGTATGGTTCGGTGGCTGAGGCGGTCAACACCAGTGGGAACGGGATCATTCAGGTTATTGATCCTGACACTGGCGCAGCCGCTGAGGAGCAGAATGCTGCGAACGGACTCAAGAAGTGGGAGTGCGATGCGCTGAACATCGCCGAAGACGGAGTAATTCCTGTCGCGCCTGCGGCAGGCGACACGAGCACGGCGTATGTCACTCTTGCAGCTGGCATTGTGCCGGAAGCTGGTCTGACGGTCACCTTTGATGTGTATCAAGAAGGTGTGCAAAATCCTGTTAATACAGGCTGTGCTGCGAATGCGATTCAGATTCCGGTTGGCACGGGCAAGTTCACTGTCAAGCCGGTTGTCACAGGCGCTAATCAGTAATCTCTTAAAAAGGAACACGAAAAATGAAAAAGACAATTGCAGTTCTTTTCGCGCTCTTGATAGCGTCGGTGTTTGCCGGGAAGGACGATCTTCTGATTCTGTTCTCCACCCAGGGCCCTGACAAGTATGCGGACGGTTCAGTCGTGCTCGACAACGAGTGCTATGCGCTCGTCTGGACGGCTGCCGATGGCACCCAGACGCAGGTTCTTGCGGTTCCCGCCGCGAAGGATGGCAAGTGCGTCCCTGTGTTCTTCGAGATTGACGAAGCTGATATCGCGAAGTACCAAGGCGGCACTTGGGGCGTCTTTCTCCTCGACACGCGCGACTTCGCCAAGGATCCTGCCGGCAAGACCCTCGCTGGTTTTGACGATAAGGGCAATCCTAAGGTTGTCAATGTCAAGGCGGCGGTTGCCGATGGTGTCGCGAGCGAGAGCGGCTTTGAGTCGGCTGTCGCAAAGAGCGGCGTCGAGGCCGGATCCTATGATCTTGGCAATGTCCCTCGCCCCGAGGTTGCGGGCATTCAGATCATTGGCGCAAAAGTCGTCGTGACGGTCAAGAATACCGTTCCGTTTGTCGGCTATACGCTTCAGTCGGGTAATGACGTTAAAAACTTCGCTGTTCCTGAAGGCACTGGTAGCGTCGCCGGAAAGATTGGCGACGAAATCAAGTTGGTAACGCCCAAGAAGGACGGTGCGCAGTTCTTCAAGGTTTCCACGATCAAGTAATTTTGGAGGTTATAGACAATGAAAAAACTTCTCTCCTTTGCGGTCGCCTCCCTTGCAGTCGCGGCAGTAGCTGACACCTACAGCCCCACGATTGGCGTGACGGAGGTTACGACGACGCTTCGAAACACGATTGTTGCTGTTCCTTTCACCTCGCTTAGCAGTGATGCGAATATCTCTGCAAACGATCTGGTGAAGACGGCCAATCTCGCTGAAGGCACTGCGCTTTACATCTTCAATGGCACGAGTTACTCGGCCTGGGTGTTGGAGAACGGTGCTTGGAATGGTGCAATTCCTGCTAACACTGCTACAGGTGTTGGTACGCCTACGGCGGCGACTGCGACGCCTCTTGCCAAGGGAAGCGCCATCTGGCTGTCCCGTCCGGCGAGCGACACGGCGGAGTCGAAGACGTTCTACATCTATGGCAAGTGGAGCAACCCTTCGAGCTTTACGGTTGCCGCGGGATCGCAGCTTGTCGCGAACCCCTTGCAGACCACAGCCACCTTGTCTGTTGCCAATCCTGCTGCCGGTGATGAAATCATCACTGCGTCGGATGACGTTCCGGTTCGCTATGTCTATAGGGTGAACTCTAAGACGCAGGTGGGGCAGTGGCGCAAGGACAATGCACAGGCAACGCTTCCTACGATTCCTGCTGGCCAGGGATTCTGGTATGTTGCTGCCAGTGCGGGGGCGACTATCAGTTTTGCTGCCCCTGGTAATTAATTTGTGGTCGCAAACACACAATCACAAAAATATGGTATAATAGGTGGTGCTATGAAAAAGATACTTTCTATTGCGACGGTTCTTGCGGCAGTTGCCATGGCTCGTGCTGACGTCATCTACTGGATGGTGTCCGATGATGTTGCCAATGGCAATGTTTCTGGCGTTGAGTCGGCGGCAACCTCGTCTCAAAATCCATATGCCAAACTTATGGTTACTCTTGCAGACGGCACGGGTAGTCCTACGATGATTGACTCAAAAGCTGCTTCGGCCGTTAGCGATGCCGCTGATTGGGGTGAGTACTTTACCACTACCATCGGTAGTGCCTATGCGAACAACTCGTATTCGTTCTATGTCGAGTTGTACAACGGCTACAGGACTGAGGCGTCAAATTACGATACCCTCGTGAGCAATGGATATATTGCCAAGTCTGGCAGTATCCAGTCTCCAGTTTCGTTTGCTGGTGGCTCCTTTGGACAGACATCTGGTTCGACCTACAACGTTCCGGAGCCGACGAGCGGGCTGCTGTTCCTCGTGGGTGGAATGCTCCTTGGCCTGAAGCGCCGTCGTATGGCGTAATTAGAAAATATGGCTACGAAACCCTTCGTGGGCGATCGGTCGGGGAAGCGAGACCTATTACTCGCGACCTTGGCCGGTCTTCTTTTCACTGTTGTCTATCTCGTCTTTTCGGCGCGAGGACTCGACCCCGCGCTTTGGGGTGATATGTGCGTCGCGGGTGGATTGCGTCCTCCTCAGACGATTTTCCCCGGCATTTGGCGTCTTGTCACAAAGTGGCTTCTGTCTGTCGTTGGCGTTGGGCATATCACCGTTGCGCTTCGGATTATCGGATCGATCGTCGGCGGCATATGCGTCTTCTTTGCGTATCTGATAATTCGGCAGACGCTTGCGTTTCTGGCGCGCGTCCGCTCCGTTGAGGTGTGGGCGCCAATTGCATCGCTGTTTTCGTTCCTTGCAACTGCATGCTTTGCGACGGGCGACTCGATGTGGCGCTTCGTCTCGCCGCTCACCCCCGGCGCTATTCGCCTCCTTGCGCTTCTTGTCTCCATCCAGCTCTTCTTCCGCTGGATAAACAAGACTGGCGTCTGGCGCGTCATGCTCCTTATGTTCCTTGCCGGTGCGATTTCTGCCGAGACTCCGATCGGATTCATTATCCCTCTTCTCGTCTATGTCGGATACCGTCTCGTCTTCGACGCAGTCATAAACGGACAATTTAGCATTGATGGCAACCTCGATGGCCTCAGGGTTCTTCCCAGCTGGCGGATGTTCTTCTCGTTCGTTCTCGGATTTGTCGCCGTCGCTTCTGTGAACATCTGGTCCTTCGCGGACTTCGGCGGGCTTGAAGTCAACGCGTGGAAGCCGATTGACGTGGCCATTCATTATGCAATGGGCTATTATGCGGCTGTTCGCGCGGCGGCGTCGCCAATCGGATGGATCCTTGCGATAACGTTCTCGGTGCTGCCGCTCGTCGCGGCGCTCGTTCTGTTCCCGATGCTTTGCCGCGATACGGAGCCGATCCGCTTCAAACTCGGGCTTATCCTTCTCTTTGTCGGCGTTCTTGCGCTCATGCAGTGCGGCGTGTTCCCGTACGCTAAGCTCTGGGCGTTCTCCTCCGGGGCCGCCGAGGTTTCGTCCGACTTCCTTGAGGGAATCTTCTCCTTCTGCATAGTCCTTACGCTTGCTCTCTCTGCGTCATGCTTTGCGCTCGGGAGTCAGAACGCATTTATGTACGACTCCGACGATGGCGACTACCATCAGGCGTTCCGGCGCGGGTTCGCCATGCGCAATGTCGTTCTCGTTTTCGTTGTCGCCGGGATGGTTCCCAGCCTGCTTAGGATCAACCGTCCTGCCGAGACCGAGATGCGTTCGATCGTCCGCGATGCGCTCGTCGAGACCGTCCGCGAATGCGGCGATGCCAAGTTCCTTTTCACCGACGGACGTCTTGACGCCGGTCTTGAGCTTGTCGCCGCGCAGATGGGTTCGTCCGTCAAGCCGCTGAACATGATGGGCGGCCCGTCAGCCTGGGAGAAGTACATTCGCACCCGCCATTTCGACAAAGACTCCGCCGACTTTACGTCTGCCGAGATCGGAGTTCCAATCCTTCTGCGCATCTGGGCGGGCGAGATGACCAACGGAATGGACCATGCGGCCGTGCAGCTCGGCTTCGAGTTCTGGAAAAGGGCGCGCAAGCCCCTGCCGAGGCAGTCCGGCTTTGTCGCTCGCGAGAAGGGCATAGACGACGCGGAATCCGAGCGCGGCGCCAATGTGGCGAAGATGATTGCGCAAAGGATTCTCGATGTTGTCAAGAACAATGGCGACATTTCGACGTCCCCAGACCTCAAGGCAGCCATCTCCTCGGTGTCCTGGCGAATCTCGCGTTTTGCGCGCATGCGCGACGAAGACCAGCTTGCGAACGAACTCGACGAATGGAACGAGGCCGTCAAGCACATGATGCGGCTTGTCGAGTACGAGCGCATGAGGACGTTCATGCAGATGACGCCGTACGAGGGGCTGCGGCTCGCGCTCAGGCGCGCCGACTTCTCCGAGGCGCGGCGCTACGGCAAGACTGTTCTGCAGATGGATCCCGACGACCCAGAGGCGAATTTCGGCACAGGCATGGCGTACTTGATGGAAGAGAAGTACAAGGAGGCGGAGATGTATCTCGAGAACACGCTCAAGAAGCGTCCGGACGAGCCCGCCGTCTTGAACAACCTATCCATAGTCTTTCGCAAGACAAACAGGCTTGAGAAGGCGCTCGAGTACGTAAAGAAGGCGCACGAGCTTATGCCCGGCAACGAGGAGATTAAGCGCACGCTCAAGGACACCGAACGTGCCATGGAGAACCGCAAGGCGACGCTGAAGTCGGCGTTCTCCAAATAGTGTCTCTCCGGCGAGGGTCGAGGCCTGTCGATCAAACCGTCGCTTGCGGCAACCCGCCAGCATGACATACCCGAAGTTAACGAGGTCTGCTTCTGGTCGCTTACGCTTAAGAGTTCACAGCAGTCAATAAAGCGCCGCCGGTCATGCTGGGCCGCAAGCTCCTCTTGCTCTACCGGCCTCTCCCCTCGCCTACGCTTAGAGCAGTGAATTCACAACCCACAAACCTTTCAACCTTTCAACCATTCAACTTTTCAACTATTCAACCCACCAACCCACCAACCCACCAACCCTCAACCCACCAACCCCTCAACCACTATCCTCTCTGCGTACTCCGCGCCTCTGCGTTAAAAACATCAACCTTAAAACCGAAACATTCCACTCTCCAACTCTAAACTCCAACTCCCCCCCCTAACCCTAGTTGACCGAAGACGGCGCGTGTGGTACAATTTTTCATATGAAGAATTTTGCCGTGTTGGGATTGGCCGCTGCGCTGGCGGCCTTTGCATGTGAAAGCCTTTCGGCCGAGACCGTACGCGTCGTCGACTGCGTGAGAGACCCCTCGCTCGACGTCTGGACCGCGTCCGACGTGCGCTATGCGCATTCCGTCATGGAGGAGGTCTTCAAGCGCGCGGGAGTCGTCCCCGAATGGACCCGCCCCGGCACCAGGGCGTCCACGCCCGAGAACGAGGCCGACGTGATCTGCTCCGCGTTCAGGACCCCCGAGCTCCTCGAGAAGTACGACTTCCCGCTCCAGCCGATGAACAAGATGCGCTTCGCGCTGTACGCTGACCCCAAGCGCGCGAAAGAGATGATCGCGACGAAGATCACGGACTGGGACTGGCCGAACATGAAGGTCGGCTACTCGCCGGTCGCGCAGGGGCAGAGCGACGACCGGACCAGGTACTTCGAGCACGCGCGGCTGACTCCGGGCGGATACGTGGAGTTCCCCACGAGCGCCGGCGCGGTGCAGGCTCTTCTCGGCGGAGAGATCGACGCTCTCTTCCTCTACACGACCGGGACGTGCCTCCCCGACCGCCTCGCGCAGATCGTCCCCATCGGCACGCGCAACGCCTACTTCGCCGTAAAGAAGGGCAAGCCCGAGCTCCTCGCGAAGCTCACCAAGGCGTACCGCGACTTCTACATCGACGACATCGACAAGATCGACGCCCTCCGCGAGAAGCACCTCGTGCTGCCGAAGCCCGCGAACCGCGTGCGCGTCGCCGCGTACAGCCGCGGCGACATCTTCAACGTGTCGCCGGACGGGGTGCACTCGGGCCTTCTCGAGAAGTGGCTGAACACAATCTGCTCCCTGACGCGCTGGAACCTCGACTACGTCTACGGCGGGTTCGACGAGAGCGTGGCGGACGTCAAGAGCGGACGCCTCGACCTCGTGGGCGGAATCAAGTTCGACGCCTCCCGGCGCGACAGCCTGCTCTTCCCGCGCGCGCCCATCGGGATGCTGCGCCTCTACCTCTGGACCCACAAGGGCTGTCCCTACAAGCCCGGCAACCCCGCCTCCTGGCGCGGCATGAAGGTCGGACTGCTCGCCGGCTCGATAGGCGCGGCCGGCGTCAAGCGCCAGCTCGACCCCGTGAAGCTCGGGATCGACTACCGCGAGTATCCGTCCGACCGCGAGATGCTGCGCGCGTACTTCTCGGGCGAGGTCGACGCATGCGTCGACGTGGAGATGCCGGAGTTCGCGGACGAGGTCGCCCTGCACCTCTACTCGTCGCATCCGATGTTCATCTCCGTCTCCACGAAGCGCCCCGACCTGTTCGAGGGACTCGAGAAGGCCATGCACGATACATGCGACGACCTGCCCAAGTACATGCGGCTCATTACCGAACGCCACTACGGCACGAGAAACGAGATGGCGGCCCTGACGCTCAAGGAGACCGAGTGGCTGAACAAGCGGCTCGAGTCGGGCGAGCCCGTGTACGTCGACTTCTCCCCGTGGCCCTTCAGCATACTGGACAAGTCCGGGAAGGCCCTCGAGCTCGCGCTTTTGCTGCAGTCCGAGGTGAAGCGCCGCACGGGGCTCGTGCTCCAGCCGCAGGAGCAGACGGAGCTCCAGACCGCCGAGGCGAAGTTCATGCGCGGCGAGACGATGTTCTGGATCCCCTATCCGGCGAAGCCAGCGGCCGACACGATCTTCGGCGCGACGTCCGTCTTCTCCATCCCCGTCCCCGAGACGGTCGCCGAGTTCTACGGTGCGAAGAAGGACCTGCGCGAGTTCGAGATGTTCGCGAACCCGTCCGCCCCGCCCGAGCTCGTCTCGATCATCAGCAAGGCCGTCACGGGCATCGACGCGGTGCGCCTCCAGGAGATGTTCATGAGCGCCGCTGCGGAGCGCAAGGTCGTCCACAAGGTCTTCGGCCTCACGGGCGCCCAGCTGCTGAAGGCGCTTGCGTGCATCTTCGTCGCGATACTCCTTGGGGTGGCCGTCTACAGCGCGTACATGGCGCGGCTCCTCAAGCGCGAGGCGGCAGTCGCCGAGGAGCACGCAATGGCGAAGACGCGCTTCCTCGCGATGATGTCGCACGAGCTCCGGACCCCTCTGAACGCCGTCATCGGCTTCGCCGAGTTCCTCGCGCGCAAGGACGTAGACAGCAATCGGCGCAGCGAGTACACCGCCGGCATCCTGACGAGCGCGAACGCGCTCCTCGACCTCATCAACGACATCCTCGACCTCTCCAAGCTCGAGGCCGGCGCGACCGACATGCGCTCCGGAGAGTGCGACGTCAAGAAGCTCCTCGAGGAGCTGCCCGCGATCTTCGGATACCGCGTGCGCCGCCACGGCGTCAACCTCGCCGTCGCCATCGAGGGCGGCGCGGACGCGATTCCCGTCGTCGAGCTCTCCCAGCAGGGCATGCGCCAGATCCTCATCAACCTCGTCGGCAACGCGGCGAAGTTCACCAAGGTGGGCACGATATCCGTCAAGGCCTCGTGGCTCCCGGAGACGAATACGCTTCACATCGAAGTCGAGGACACCGGATGCGGAATCTCCGACGAGAAGATGGCGAAGCTGTTCGATCCCTTCGTCCAGGACATCGCCAGCCGCATGGAGCGTCCCGCGGGCGACGCGAAGGGCACCGGACTCGGGCTCCCGATCGTGAAGCGCATGGTCGACAACGCGCGCGGCACCGTCACCGCGAGGAGCAAGCTCGGACAGGGCACCGTGTTCGTCATCGACATCCCCGGGCTCGTCGTCGTGAGGCGCTCGGCGGAGGCCGCCAAGAGCGCGGCCGTCGTGCATGCCGCCGTTCCGCGCCGCGTGCTGATCGTCGACGACATCGAGACGAACCGCAGGATCCTCGGCATCCACCTCAAGAACCTCGACGTGGCGGAGACGCGCACCGCCGAGAACGGAGAGGAGGCTCTTGCGATCATGGAGTCCTGGGTCCCGGACCTCGTGCTGACCGACATGTGGATGCCGAAGATGGACGGCGCGCAGCTCGCCGCGGCGATGCGCAGTGACGGACGCTTCTCGGGAATTCCCGTAGTGGCGGTGACAGCGGACGTCGACGTCGGGTCGACCTTCGACATGACCCTCTTCGCGAAAGTGCTCTCGAAGCCGGTGACGACGATGAAGCTTCAGCGGCTCTTCGGCGAGATCTAAAGCGAAATCTAGCGGAACGCGAAGAAGCAGACCGTCGCAGCGGCAGCGACGAGCGCTACTGCGATCGCGATCACGAGCCACGGAACCTTGGCGCGCCGAGCAGGCGCATCGCCTGAGTCGTCGGCCGCTCCGGCGTACTTGGCGAGAAGGGCGTCCATCGACTCCTCCTTCACCTCCGCGGCGGCCTTTTTCCCGCTGGTGATCTTGACCGAGTGCCCGCACTTGGCGAACTCCTCGATCACCTCGTCGGCCGACTGGAGGCGGTCCGCGGCGTTCTTCGCGCACATGCGGCGGAGGATCTCGGCCGTCTCGGCGGAGACGGAAGGGGCGAGCGTGCGGACGTCGGGAATCTCGTCCGGACCCATGACCTGCGCCATGATCTCGATGGGGCTCGTCCCTTTCCACGGGGTGCGCCCTGCGAGCAGCTCGAAAAGGATTATGCCGAGGCTGTACACGTCGGCGCTCGGGCTCACGGCGCTCGAGTCGGCCGCCTGCTCGGGGGCTATGTACCCGGGCGTGCCGAACACGGTGTTCGCGACCGTGACGAGCGAGTCGAGGCGCTCCGCCGCCTTTGCGATGCCGAAGTCGAGCAGCATTGCGGACCCGTTCCGCGCGATCATGATGTTCTCGGGCTTGAGGTCGCGGTGGACCATTCCGAAGCGCCCCGCGAGCGCGAGCACGTCGCATACCTGGAGGATCGTGTTGATGGCGCCGCTTTCGTCCATCGCACCTCCGAGCGCGATCGCCGTGCGCAGCGTGTCGCCCTCGACGTAGTCCATCACGAGGTAGTAGAGTCCGCGTTCCGGATCATATCCCGCGTCGTGCACCTCGGCGAGGTTCGGATGCCTTATGCGGCTTGCGAGCTTCGCCTCGCGGATGAACCGCTTCGCGCGCTCGTCGCGTCCCGCGCCCGGCCCCGCGTCCATCGTCTTCAGCGCGAAGAGCGTGTCGAGGAACTCGTGGCGGACGAGCCACACCGTTCCAGACGCGCCGCTTCCGAGGGCCTTTTCGACGACGTACCCCTTGAAGACGTCGCCGGGGTTGAAAAGCGGACCTGTCACTTTGCGCCTCCTTTCCTGCGCCCGAATATCCTCGCGAAGAAGGACGGCTTATCGTCCTTCCCCTGCCCCTGCGAAGGCTTCCCGCCGTCTTCCGGCAGGATCAGCCCGCCCACCTTGGCGCGCGAGAGCAGGTCGACGACGACGCTCGAGGATTCCGGACGGTCGTCCGGCTTGGGCGCGCACATGAGGGAAAGGACATACGCGACAGACAATGATACCTCCGGGCGCAGCGTGCGCACGTCGGGCAGCGGCTCGCCCTTGATGGCCTTTGCAAGGAGCCCCATGACGGTGCTGCCCGCGTTGGGCCTGTTGCCGGTCAGCATTTCGTAGAGCACCACTCCGAGGGAGTAGATGTCGGCGCGCGCGTCGATGTGGTGGGAGTCCATCATCTGCTCGGGCGCCATGTAGGCAGGCGTGCCGAGCAGATGCCCGTCCATCGTAAGCTTGGCGTCGACCGCGTCGTCGAAGAACTTTGCGACGCCGAGGTCGGTGAGCTTAGGGACGCCGTCCGCCGTGAAGAGGATGTTGTCGGGCTTGATGTCGCGGTGGATCACGCCCTGCTTGTGCGCGACGGAGAGCGCGTCGGCGGTCTGCGAGATGTAGGAAATCGCCTTGTCGACCGGAAGCCTTCCCTCGTGCGCGATCATGTCGCCGAGGCTGCCTCCGGGCATGTACTCCATGAGGATGTAGCAGAGGCCCATCTCCGAGTCCTCGCCTGCGTCGAAGACCTCGACGAGGTTGCGGTGGCGGATTGTCATAAGGAACTCCGCCTCGTGGAGGAAGCGGAGCTTCATGTCCTTGCCGCGGTGCTCCAGTTCCGGATGGAGCACCTTGAGCGCGAAGTTGTCGCCTTCCGGTGATTTCGCGAGGTACACTTGACCCATCCCGCCAGAGCCGAGTAGACGCACAATCGTGCAGTCACCAAACTTGGCACCTTCCGAGAGCGCCGATTTTTCGCGTTTTCGCGCTTCGCCCCCAGACGTCTCGCCGGGTTGCTCTGACTCTGATCGATCCATTTCAGAATATAATACCATAATTCCCGCCCCATGCGCAATATAGGGGTTGGTGGGTTTGGAGTTGGAGTTTAGATTTGGAGTTGGAGAGTGGAATGTCTCGGTTTTAAGGTTGATGTTTTTAACGCAGAGGGGATAGTGGTTATTGGGTTTGTGGGTTTGTGGGTTGAACGGTTGAAAAGTTGAGTGGTTGAAAGGTTGAAAAGTTGAGTGGTTGAATGGTTGAAGGGTGACCACGCACCAAGCGGAGGTGAGGGGAGAGGCCTGCCGAGCAAGCGACGGTTTGATCGAGCAGGCCTCGACCATCGCCGGAGCGGCCGCTGTCCCTATTGACATCTGCCATGGCAATGTAGTATACTATCCCCCGATTTCGCATTTTAGGCGAAATCTCCCGCAGTCGGAGCGTAGCGCAGTCTGGTAGCGCGTTTGCTTCGGGAGCAAAAGGCCGTGGGTTCAAATCCCACCGCTCCGACCATTTCAACTAAAGACTGTCTCGCCACGTTGTCCGTACGCGTTCTCTCGGTGGTAGCGCGCGGCAAACTGTGGTATAATACACCGCTGTTATGGAAAAGAAGACACAGCAGTTCAAGGCCGAGATCACGGAAATGCTCGACCTCGTCGTCAATTCGCTCTACTCGAAGAAGGAGATATTCCTCCGCGAGCTCGTTTCGAACGCGTCGGACGCGATCGACCGCGCGAAGTTCCTCTCGCTCACCGACAAGGGCCTCGTCGCCGACAATCCGGAGTGGAAGATCCAGATCGCCGCGGACAAGGGCGCGAAGACCCTCATGATTTCCGACAACGGCATCGGCATGGACGCCGAGGAGCTCGAGCGCAACCTCGGCACGATCGCGAGCTCCGGCACGAAGAAGTTCCGCGAGATGCTGAAGGAGAAGGGCGGCGAGTCGCTTCCCGAGCTGATCGGACAGTTCGGCGTCGGCTTCTACGCCGCGTTCATGGTCGCTGACAAGGTGACGGTCGAGACGAAGAAGCGCGGCACGGACGCCTCGTTCAAGTGGGAGTCCGACATGTCCGGCGGCTACACCGTCTCCGACGGCGAGCGCGACTTCCCGGGGACTTCCATCACGCTGCACCTCCGCGACGACCAGCTCGAGTACCTCGACTGGTGGCGCGTCTCCGACCTCGTCAAGAAGTACTCCGACTTCATCGCCTATCCGATCACGTTCCGCCAGCTCGACGTCCCGGCGGACGAGAAGGAGGAGGACAAGAAGAACCGCGAGGAGCGCGAGGCGAATCCGCTCAACACGATGGTCGCGCTCTGGAAGCGCGCGAAGAAGGACGTCAAGAAGGAGGAGTACGACGAGTTCTACAAGCACCTGACGCACGACTGGACGGCTCCGTTCGAGACTATTCCGTTCGGCGCGGAGGGCCAGGTCGAGTTCAAGGCGCTCCTCTTCATCCCGCAGAAGGCGACGATGGAGCTCTTCATGCCCAACCAGAAGCGCGGGCTCTCGCTCTACGTCCGCAACGTCTTCATCGGCGACGACATCGAGATGCTGCTCCCGTCGTGGCTCCGCTTCGTGAAGGGAGTCGTCGACTCGAGCGACCTGCCGCTCAACGTCTCGCGCGAGATGCTTCAGGACGACGCGGTGATCCAGAAGATCAAGTCCGCCGTCACCGCGAAGGTGCTCTCGTCGCTCGAGGAGCTCAAGAAGAAGGACGCGAAGCGCTACGACGAGTTCTACGCCGCGTTCGGCGCCGTGCTCAAGGAGGGAGTCCACGTCGACTACGAGAACGCCGATCGCATCAAGAAGCTCCTCAAGTGGCCGACGGCCCGCGCCGAGGCCGGCAAGCGCGTCTTCCTCGAGGACTACGTCAAGGACATGGCGTCCGGGCAGAAGGACATCTACTACATCCTCGCCGAGCGCGAGGAGGACGCGCGCCGCGCGCCGCAGATCGAGTCCGCCCGCAAGCACGGATGCGACGTCCTGCTCTTCTGCGACCCCGTCGACGAATACCTCACCGAGTCGCTGCGCGAGTTCGACGGAAAGAAGTTCGTCGACGTCGCGAGGGGCGACGTCTCCTTCGGCAGCGAGGAAGAGCAGAAGGCCGAGAAGGACGCGAACGAGAAGGCGGCGAAGGACCTGAAGCCGTTCCTCGAAACGGTGAAGAAGGAGCTCGAGTCGCACGTCTCGGACGTGCGCGTCTCGACGCGCCTCACCGACTCCCCGTGCTGCCTCGTCCAGCAGGAGCACGCGCTCCCGCCGTCGATGGTGCGCATGATGCGCGCGATGAAGCAGGACGTCCCGGACGAAAAGCGCATCCTCGAGGTGAACCCGAACCATCCGCTCATCGCGAAGGTGAAGGGACTCAAGGGCGACGCGCTCAAGGACGCCGTGACGCTGCTCTACGACTCGGCGCTCGTCGCCGAGGGCTCGCCCGTCCCGGACGGCGCGAAGTTCGCCAAGCTCCTCGCGACCCTCATGATGAAGTAGCCGTGCGCACGCTGTACATAGAGAGGTCCACCGGCGAGTGCCGCAACGGGGACTGGGTCGAGAAGCTCGACCTTGACGGCGTCGAGAGAATCGTCGTCGGGACGGGTCCGGGCAGCTTCGCGGGAATCCGCTCCGCCATCGCGTTCGCGCAGGGCTTCGCCCTCGGGCGCAAGTGCGAGGTGCTGGGGCTTCCCTCTGCCTGCGCCGTCGCCGCGGAGGCGCGCCGGAGCTGCGGCGACGGTCCGCTGGCGGTTGTCGGCGACGCGCGGCGCGGCAAGTTCTGGATTGCGCTGTTCGAGGGGATGCGACTCGTGTGCCCGGTTTTCCAGGTCGAGCGCGATCTCCTCGCCCTGCGCGTCCCGCAAAGCGCGAAAGTCGCGACGCCGGACGCGGAGAGGATCGACGCGGTTCTGAAGGAGGTCTTCGGCGATCAGTACGTCGGCGGCGTCAAGCCGACGGAAGAAGGGCTCAGGGCGTTTGCGGAGGCGAATCCCTCCGCGCTCGCTCCCGAGCCCCTGCCCATCTACCTGAATCCGGCGGTCAGGGACTGACCGCCGGACTGCCGTTCACAGTATCTCGATCTTCTTCGGCTGCGTCTCGGGACGCTTCTTGATCGTCACGACGAGCAGCCCGTTCTCGAGCTTCGCGGACATCGTCGAGATGTCCGCCATCTCGGGGAGGTCGGCGCTCATGGCGTAGCTCTCGTGCTCGAATTCGGCAGCGACTTGCCTGAAGCCGGCAGGATTCTGGTACTTGCTGTGCGCCTTGAGGACGAGCGTCTTGCCTTCGACGTGCAGCTCGGCGTCTTCCTTGCCGATGCCGGGGAGCGAGACCTTGAGCTCGTATCCCTCGGGGTTTTCCACGAACTGCGTGGAAGGAACTACGAATTTCTCTTCAGCGTTCATTTTAAATTCTCCTTTCCTTTTGATGCCCTTACTGGATCGCGATGTGCTTGACGCCTTCCTTGTCGGCCTTCGGAAGCTCTATGCGGAGGATTCCGTTCGTGAACTTCGCGTTGGCCTTGTCCGCGTTCACGCGGAACGGCAGGTCGAGGCGGCGGCTCCACGCCGGCTGCGCGCCCTCCTTGCCCTCTTCGACGGCGGGCTTGTCGGCGATCACGACCGCCTGAGGTTCGAGAGTCAGCGAGACGTCCTTTGCCGTCTTCCCCGGCAGCTGGAGGTCGATCAGAACCGCGTTGTCGTCGAGGAACACGTTCACGGGCGGGAAGCGCCCGGCGGCGCGCGCCCTCATCGCCTGGAACGTCCGGTTCGGAACGCCGAGCAGGTCGTCCAGGAATCCCCACGGATCAATGTTCATTATCGTGCTCATTTCTTTTCTCCTTTCAAATTTCCTTCGTCCTCGCCATCCGGTTCGGACACCCACCAATATGCACCGCGTGTGCCAACGCCCTGCGCGGCGCATTTGCCGCGGAGATGCGCGACAAAATGTCGCGCCCCGCGACATAATGCCGCGGGGCGTGTGCATTTGAGGAGTTTGGAAGCGCTGGGTGCTACTGCTTGAGCTCGACCTGGGCGCGCTCGGCCAGGAGGACCGGAGAGTCCCAGAGCGGCAGGCGCTTGAAGACCGTCGTGCCGTCCTTCGTCTCGACGTCCTTCGCGTCGATCTCGTAGACGCGGCCCGTGATCATGTCCATCCACACCGGATCCTTGAACGCGACGCCGGGCGTCGAGAACTTGACGGTGTCGAAGACGAGCGCGTCGGACGGGATGCGGTGGGAGTACCACGCGAGGAGGACGGGCGTTCCCGCCTTCTCGAAGCGCGCGACGGAGACCTCGTAGGGGACATCCTTCGTGGTCGGCGCGTCCTTGGACGGCATGTCGACCTGCGGGATGCGGTGCTCGAGGACCTCGAAGTCGGCCTTGGCGGGTCCGACGGCCTTCACCCCGTCGTCGAAGAACGAGAACATGTTGCGGCAGGCGAAGAACTTCGGGCGCGCGTACACGATCTTCTTGCCGAGGTCGAGGCGGAGGAGTCCGAAGCTCTGGAGCATGAAGTTCTTGTACTGGAGGTCGACCATCGAGAACACGCTGTAGGGGATGCCGCGCACCGCGTGCACCGCCATGCTGCGAAGGTCCCACTTGGCCTGGCTGTACTCGGTCCAGGGGCGCATGCTGAGCGCGTGGGCGTACTCGAGCTGCCCGGGGCAGCCGGTCTCGCCCTGGACGAGGCGGAAGCGCGGGTTGGCCTTGGCGAGCAGGGCGCGGAACTCGGCGGTCTTGTCGATTCCCCACCACATGTCGGACGCGCGGTCGGGGTTGGGGATGTACGGATGGGTGTGCCAGGTGTCGACGCTGTCGGTCTTGCCGGCGTCGACGAAGCGCTTGAGGAGGTCCTTGGCGTTCGCGACGTCGCCGACGGCCGAGACCATCACCTTGGCGTTCGGCTGGATGCCGCGGATGACCTCGGAGGTCCTGACCAGCATCTCGAAGTAGACGTCCATCTGCTTGCCGAAGGGCTCGTTCCAGACCTCCCACTCGTCGACGACGTCGGCGTAGCGCCTGACGACCTCGCCGCAGTACTTGAGCCACGCCTCGAAAGCCTCTGGGTTGTGGACGACTCCGGCGACTCCCGCGCCGAGGTCGATGTCCGACCCGTAGACCGGGTTGCCGTACGAAAGGCATATCCACGGCTTCACGCCGGCGGCGGCGAGGGCGCGGACCTGGACGTCGAGCCACTCGAAGCTGTACTTGCCTTTCTCCTTCTCCGTCTTGGCCCAGCCGCTGAAGAGGCGTCCGCGCTTGGCGCCGGTCTTGCCGACGTAGTCCTTGTACTTCTCGAAGTCGGCGTAGTCGCGGTCGAGGGTTTCGCATCCGACGGACCACTGCGAGGACTTGATCTCTGAAGATTCGCGCGTCCTGAAGAGCCCGAGCTGCTTCAGCCCGGGATCCGTCCGGAGCAGCGCCTCCATCGTTATGCAGCGCTTGCTGCCGACCATGTCAGGGTGCATTTCCTTTGCCGACGCCGCGGCTGCCGCGACCGCGACCGCGGCCAAAACGAGTCTTTTCATCATCTTTCGCACTGCTCCGTGTGTTTCGTCCGGCGGCACCATGCGCGCCGGGTTTCAATAGATTATACCAAATTTCCGCACTTACATGTCGCAGAAGGACATGTCAATAGGGCAACATTGGACTTCTCATATGTTGCAATGTAGGCCTTCCATAGGCGGAATCAGTAGAGGTAACGGTGCGTATTGATGCAATCCTTACAAAAATGTAAGGCGTTTGTAAGTTTCGCGTAAGGATTTTTCGCGCCGTTTTTGCGACAATGTCCTCGTCTTCGGAAAACAAGGCGAAAGGGACATTGTCAAGATGGTTGCAAGATGCTATTCAGGCGCGATCAACGGCGTGGATGCGTCCACGGTCGAAATCGAGGTCAGCTCGGCCAAGGCCACGAGCTCGTTTGCCATCGTCGGCCTCCCCGACCAGGCGGTCAAGGAGGCCAAGGACCGCGTCTCCACCGCTCTCAAGAACTCGGGCTTCCGCTCGAAGGACGAGTACGCCATAACAGTAAACCTCGCGCCGGCAGACGTCCGCAAGGAGGGCCCGATATACGACCTCCCCATCGCGGTGGCGCTTCTCAAGGCGACGAAGCGCCTTCGCACCGAGGAGCTTTCCGACTACGCGTTCGTGGGCGAGCTGTCGCTGTCCGGCGGCGTGCGGCGCGTCAGGGGGATAATCCCGATCGTAATGGAGATGCGCCGCATCGGCAGGCGCGCCGTGTTCGTCCCCGAGGAGAACGCCGAGGAAGCGAGCGTTGTCCCGGGGATAGACGTGATTCCGGTGAGGACCCTCGCCGAGGCGGTCGCGTGCCTAAACGGCGAGGCGGAGATAGAGCCGCATTCCACCGACCTCGCGAGCCTCGTCGCCGCGGACACGGGGCGTGGCGACGACTTCGCGGACATCAAGGGTCAGGAGAACCTCAAGAAGGCGGTGGAAATCGCGGTCGCCGGCGGGCACAACATGCTCATGATCGGCGCGCCGGGGTCCGGCAAGACGATGATCGCGCGGCGGATCCCCTCGATACTCCCGCCCATGACGCTCGAGGAGGCGCTGGAGGTCTCCAAGATACATTCGGTCGCGGGGCGCGAGAAGGGCGGCGGAGTGTTCGTGACGTCCCGCCCGTTCCGCGCGCCGCACCACACCGTGAGCTCGATAGGGTTGCTCGGCGGCGGCACGAGGCCGGTTCCGGGCGAGGTGTCGCTCGCGCACAGGGGCGTCCTGTTCCTCGACGAGTTCGCCGAGTTCCCGCGGAACGCGCTCGAGGTGCTGAGGCAGCCGCTCGAGGACGGGCACGTCGCGGTCTCGCGGGCGGCCGCCGCCTACGACTTCCCCTCGCGCTTCATGCTCGTCGCGGCGATGAACCCGTGTCCGTGCGGGTTCTATCCGACGGACGAGTGCCGCTGCAACCAGGCCCAGGTGCTCAAGTACCAGCAGCGCGTGTCGGGTCCGCTTCTCGACCGCATCGACATCCAGTGCGGCGTGTACGGCGTAAAGCCGGGCGAGCTCGAGTCGCTTAAGCCGGGCGAGCCGAGCGCGGCGATTCGCGCGCGGGTCGTCGCGGCGCGGGAGATCCAGGCCGAGCGCTACAGGGGGATGCGCGGCGTAGTGACGAACGCGGACGCGAAGAGCCGCGACCTCAAGGACATCTGCCGCCTGACGGACAGGGCCGCGGCGGCGTTGCACGACAAGCTCCTCGCGCTCGGACTCTCGGCCCGCGCCTACGACCGCGTGCTCAGGGTCTCGAGGACCTGCGCGGACCTCGCCGGGCGCGCCGAGGTGCGCGAGGAGGACGTGTTCGCGGCGGCAGGCTTCCGCGAGCTCGACCGCGGCGGAGACTCTTTCTGGGCCTAAGTCTGGCCCGGTGTAACCACGAAAAGGAAAGGAAGCACAAGATGAACGAGACATTCCAGCAGAAGCCGGCTCAGCCGGGCCAGTTCCGCCCGAGCCTTGCGCTCTACCACGCGTCGTCCAAGGGCACGGGAGGCGCCATCAAGATGACGCTCCACCCGGCGCACGACGACACGGACGGCTCCATAATGCTGACGGTGGCGAACCAGCTCACCGTCGGCGACTGCCGCGGACCCAACCCGACGTACCCGAAGTTCGACTGGGAGGGCAGCATCACGGTGAAGCTCGACTTCAACGACCTCACCAAGATGCTCCAGGTGTTCCGGGGGGAGATCGAGTCGCTCGAGGACGGGAAGGGGCTCTTCCACGTGACGGCCCAGTTCTCGACCGGCATATGCCTGCGCCACATCGTGGATCCGACCCCATGCTACTCCCTCGAGCTGTACCGCACTACGCGCGACGGCAAGGGCGAGTCGCGCGCGAGGTTCCTCATGTTCCCCAACGAGGCGCTCGGCGTTAGCCTTGCGATCGAGAACTCGTTCGGCGTGATAAGCTTCGGCATTCCGATGCTCGTGCCGCACGACACGTCCAAGTACCGCAAAGAGTCACGGGGGTTCCGCAATGCCACGGCAGCGGCATGAGTCGCCAAACGAAGGCGTCCGCAACGGCGCCTGGGGCGAGGACGTAGCGGTCGAGTTCCTGCGGGTTCACGGATACGAGATCGTCGACCGCAACGTCCGCCCCTGCGCGCGCGACAGGAGGCTCGAGATCGACGTCGTCGCGTACGACAGGATGTTCAACGTGATGGCGTTCGTGGAGGTCAAGCAGCACTCCGCGAGGAGCCCTTACGCGAGGCGGCTCAGGAGCGTCGACCGCCGCAAGATGGACCTCCTCCGCCGCGCCTGCCGCACGTGGATCGCCAAGGAGCATTGGAGCGGCGGATACCGCTTCGACGTGATAGAGGTGTACGGCTCGCCGGGCTCGTCCGCGCGCGCCGAGATAGACCACGTCCCGGGCGTAAGGCTCTTCGAGCGGCCCGGGAGGTTCGTCGACTGGAAAAACTGACAGAAAAGGAGGACGCAATGAACAACCTTCTCGACAACGTGATGAAGGAGATACGCAAGCAGTTCGGCGAGATGTCCGTCCTGCGCCTCGGCGACGCGGCGCGCAAGGACGTCGAGGCCGTCTCGACGGGGGCGCTCGGGCTCGACCTCGCGCTCGGCGTCGGCGGGCTCCCGAAGGGGAGGATCATCGAGCTGTACGGACACGAGTCGTCCGGCAAGACGACCCTCGCCCTGCACGCGGTGGCAAACGTGCAGAAGGCCGGCGGCACCGCGGCGTTCATCGACGCGGAGCATGCGCTCGACCCCGGCTATGCGCGCAAGATCGGCGTCGACCTCGCCGAGCTCGTCGTCTCGCAGCCGTCGAGCGGCGAGGAGGCGCTGACGATATGCGAGGAGCTCGTGAAGTCCGGAGCGGTCGACATCGTTGTCGTGGACTCCGTCGCGGCCCTCGTCCCGCAGGCGGAGATCGACGGCGCGATGGGCGACAGCCACGTCGGGCTCCAGGCGCGCCTGATGTCGCAGGCGATGCGAAAGCTCACCGCCGCGATCGCGCAGACGAAGACGCTGTGCATATTCACGAACCAGGTTCGCGAGAAGATCGGCGTCATGTTCGGGAACCCCGAGACGACGCCGGGCGGCAAGGCGCTCAAGTTCTACGCGAGTTGCAGGCTTCAGGTGCAGAGGATCGGCGCGATAAAGTCCGCCGCCGGAGAGGTCGTCGGCAACCGCACGCGCGTCAAGGTGGTGAAGAACAAGGTCGCCTCACCGTTCACAGAGGCCGAGTTCGACATCTTGTACTCGTGCGGCATCTCGTGGGAGGGGTCCGTCCTGGACGCAGCGATCGCGCGCGGAATCGTCGAACGGCGAGGAAGCTGGCTGTCGTTCGGCAGCGAACAGCTCGCCCAGGGCTCGCTCGCGGCCGTCGCATACCTCAGGGAGAACCCCGACGTCACGCAGAAGATCGTCGACCTGGTGCGCGAGACTCCCGTCGACCCCGCCAAGGCGAAAGCCGTCAAGAAGGCCGCATGATAACCGAAAGGCACGTCCAGGCGATATGGTACGACCGAGCCTTCAGGCCCGGACGCCTCTACGCCGTCGGACGCTCCGAGGCGTCGGGCGGCGAGGTGCGGGTCGTGGACCCCGGTGCGTGGAATCTCGGCCCTGGACCGGACTTCAAGGACGCGGTCCTCGAGGTGGGCCCGGCGCGGCGCAGGCTCTCCGGCGACGTCGAGGTGCACATGGGGCCGTCGGACTGGGACGCGCACGGACACGGCGACGATCCCGCGTACCGCAACGTGGTCGCGCACGTCACCTGGCGGTACGGACCTCCTCCGTCGTCGCTTCCGCCGGACGCGGTGTCGATCTGGCTCGGACGCTTCCTTGCGTCCGATCCGGGGTTCTCCCCCGACGCAATCGACATCGGGGCGTATCCCTTCGCGCGCCTCCCCTCGTCCGCACGCGCCTGCTTCGAGGCGCTGAAGGACGATCCGGACGCCGCGCGCGCCGCGCTTGAGGAAGCCGGCAGAAGGCGCCTTGCGGAAAAGGCCGCGCGCTTCAGGAGGCTCCTTGCCCGGGGAGCGGATCCTCCGCAGCTGTTCTATTCCGAAGTCATGGGCGCGCTCGGATACAGCAGAAACGCGCGGGCGTTCCGCGGCATAGCCGCCGCGGTCCCGTATCGCCAGCTTGCCGCCGAGCCCGACAACGCTGCCGCGGCGTTCCTCTCCGCCGCCGCGTTCGCGGAGGTCGTGAGGGGAGGGCGTCCCTGCAACGCCCCGGAACGGCGTCTCGCCGCCGCGGCGGAGCTGTTCGTGTCGACGCCCGTCATGGCTCTTGCGGAGGCGGACGACTTCTCTCCGGCCTCGTGCCGCGGGATAGTGGGGGTGATGTCGGAGAGGCATCTCATGGGGCGCGGACGCGGCGCGGCGGTGCTGGCGAACGTCATCGTTCCATGGGCCATCGCAGAGGGGAGGGTCGCCGCCGCGCCGGAGTGGCTTCCGCCCGAGGACGTCTCGGAGCCCGTGAGGCTGATGGCCTTTCGCATGTTCGGACGGGACCACAACCCCGCCGCGTTCTATTCCGGAAACGGGCTCTTGATACAGGGCCTGATAGGCATCTACCGCGAGTTCTGCTCGTCGACCCATCCGGATTGCGGCATCTGCCGCCTTGTTCAAGGCCTCGTGCGGGGAAATATGGTTTGTGGCTTCACATAATTTCAACGTTACCAACGTAAAGGTGTTTTTGGCAAATGTGGAACGTACGAGATCGTTGTGCATCAGCAGGGGATGATTGTCTGGCCAGTGCTATTGGCCCTGTCGGCCCTTGCATTTCTGACAGGGGGTATGATATAATATCCAGCGAACATTCCCCAAAAAAGGACAATTCAAGATGGCTAATATCAAGGGTGGACGCGCCGCAAGGAAGCGCGATCGTCAGAACGAGAAGGCCCGCAAGCGCAATGCGGTCTGCAAGGCGAAGCTCCACGATGCGCACAAGAAGCTGTTCAAGGCCGCCGACGCGAACGAGAAGGAAACGGCCGAGAAGAAGTTCAAGGAATTCGTTTCCGGTCTCGACAAGGCCGTGAAGAAGGGCATCATCACCAAGAACACCGCCGACCGCAAGAAGTCGCGCGCCCAGCTCAAGCTCAACAAGATGGCGAAGGCCGAGGCGAAGTAACAAAACACAAGGAAGACGGGAATGTGATTTCGGAGGGCATCGGAATGACGCACATTCTGGTGCCCTTTGTGCTTGGAAGGGTTAAAGGTTGAAAGTTGCAAGGTTGAAAAGTTGAAGGGAAAAAGGTTGAAGGGTTAGAAACTTCCAAGGATTAAACACTTTAATTAAAAACTTATAGAAAGGAAACAAACAAAATGGACAAGAAGACTCTCCGCGACGTCGAGCTCAAGGGCAAGCGCGTCGTAATGCGTGTTGATTTCAACGTTCCGATGGCCAAGGACGGCTCCGGAAAGATCACGGACGACACCCGCATCGTCGCGGCGCTGCCGTCGATCAAGTACGTCCTCGAGCAGGGCGGTTCGCTCGTTCTCATGTCTCACCTCGGCCGTCCGAAGGGCGTCAAGCTCGGCGCGGCGCCGAATCCCGACAACGCGGCGTTCACGCTGAAGCCCGTCGCCGAGGCGCTTTCCGCCAAGCTCGGCATCGCGGTCAAGTTCGTCCCCGACTGCATGGCTGCCGACGACGTCGTCAAGGCCCTCAAGCCCGGCGAGGTCGCGCTCCTCGAGAACACCCGCTTTTACAAGGCCGAGGACGGCAAGGTCAAGAAGGACGACGAGAAGAAGGGCATCCACCTGACGGACGAGGAGTTCGCGGCGAAGAAGGCCGAGCTCAAGGCGCAGCGCGCCGAGATGGCGAAGAAGCTCGCGAGCTACGGCGACCTCTACTGCAACGACGCGTTCGGCACGGCCCATCGCGCCCACGCCTCGACCGCCGTCGTCGCCGAGTACATCCAGCCCGCGGTCAGCGGCTTCCTCCTCGAGAAGGAGATCCAGTTCCTCGGCGACGCCGTCGAGAATCCTGTCCGTCCGTTTGTCGCCATCCTCGGCGGCGCGAAGGTCTCGGACAAGCTTGCGGTCGTCAAGGCGCTCCTCAACAAGGTCGATACGCTCATCATCGGTGGCGGCATGGCCTACACCTTCAAGAAGGCCCAGGGCCTCAAGATCGGCACGTCCCTCTGCGAGGACGAGCAGGTCGCGTACTGCAAGGAGATGCTCGAGGCCGCCGCGGCGAAGGGCATCAAGATCCTCCTCCCCGTCGACAACGTTATCGCGAACAAGTTCCCGGAGACGAAGGACGCCTCCGACATCGAGATGAAGCTCTGCGAGGGCGACATCCCTGACGGATGGATGGGCCTCGATATCGGCCCTAAGTCGGTCGAGCTCTTCGGCGAGGCCGTCAAGGGCGCGAAGACGGTCGTCTGGAACGGCCCGATGGGATGCTTCGAGTTCGCCCCGCTCTCCAAGGGCACCTACGGCGTCTGCGACGCGGTCGCGACCGTGAAGGCGAACGGCGGCACGTCGATCATCGGCGGCGGCGACTCCGTGAGCGCCGTCAAGAAGTCCGGCAAGGCGGCCGAGATGAGCCACGTCTCCACCGGCGGCGGCGCTTCGCTCGAGTTCCTGGAAGGTAAGGTCCTTCCCGGCGTCGCGGCCCTCACCGCGAAGTGACAACGTCCGTCCGGAAGCCGTGAAGTTCCGCTTCCTAGGCACCGGAACGTCGGTTGGCGTACCGCAGATCGGTTGCACGTGCAAGACATGCACGTCGGCCGATCCGCGCGACCGCCGCAGGCGCTGCGGGGCGTACGTGACGGCGGCTGATGGAACGGCGTTCCTGATAGACACGCCGCCAGAGATGCGGCTTGCGTGCGTGGAGCTGGGCGTGTCCAAGGTGGACGCCGTTATCCTGACACACGCGCACATGGACCATGTCGCCGGATTCGACGACATACGCCGCTTCAACACGATCAACGGCACGAAAGTCCCCTGCGAGCCGGGCGACCCGCTCTACAGGGGGCTTCCCTACAGAATCGTCGGCAAGCCCCTGCCCTGCTACGCGATGCCCAAGACGGTCGAGCAGATGCACAGGATATTCCCGTACATTAGCGCGGCCGGCGGCGAGAAAGGACTCTTTCGCCCCATGGTGGAGTTCTGCGAGGCAGACTCGTTCGACTTGGGTAGCGTGGTCGTGGAGCGCCTCAAGGTCGAGCACGGATTCCCGTGCTGCGGATACCTGATGAAGGAGCAGTCGACCAGGGCGTCCATAGCATACGTGAGCGATTGCCACGAGCTGCCGGACGAGACGCTGGAGAAGGTGCACGGCGTGGATGTGATGGTGCTGAACTGCCTCAGGGAACGCCAGCATCCGACGCATCTCTGCCTCGAGTCCGCGTTGAACTACATCGGTCGCATCGCGCCAAGGCGCGCGTACCTCGTCCACATGTGCCACGACTTCACCCACGCCGAGTGGCTTGAGCGTCTTGCCGGCACGAACGTAGAGCCTGCCTACGACGGGCTTGAGATACAACTGTAAGCAAGGAGCCATGAAATGACAATGAAGATGCTCGTCCCGCTTGTCCTATTCGCCTCAGCGTCAGCTTTCGCGTCTACTGTCGAGATCAGCGTGGATCTCAAGATGGACTGCCTCGACTATGTTGTAGGCGAACGCGTGCGCGCGGTCGTGGATGTAGCGAACTCTTCTCCAGACAGGATAAGCGTTGGGTATCCGAACTCCAACGATAGTCTCTTTATTGAGGTGTTTCGTTCTGGGAGCGAAGTCGCGCTCGACCGGATAGGCAAGGGGGCGTTTGTGTCACGCTTCAGTGTCGACTCGAACGAGGGGCAGAAACTCGAGACTTTTCTCGGCGACCATTATGCGCTAAGCAAGGCAGGCAAGTATCTTGCGAAGCCAGTATTGGTTCATGGCGGCGTTCGATATGAAGGCCAGATGAGAGCCTTCAACGTAGTGCCCGCAATGAAAGTGGGATCTGCCCTTCAGATGTTCTCCAATAGGCCCGGACTCCGCCGTGAGTTCGAGTTGCTCTCCTGGAGCCGCAAGAGCAAAGAGCATCTGTTCCTCGCGGCTCATGACGAAGGAGATGCTACGCGTTCATGGGTGACAACCGATCTTGGTCCGCTCATGCGCATGAACAAGCCAAAGATATCGGTTCTTAAAACAGGCGAGGTCATTGTTCTCCATCGCTATACCCGCGACCAGTTCTGCAGGTCGGAGTTCTGGAGTCTTCCCGACGCACTCGAGCTCCAAAAGCGCGAGACGGTGATGGATCCGGAGACCGCGGGCGCCGAGCGCGTCAAGGAGCTCTACAAAGAGTCCGGCGGCGTCAAGCCTGCGGACCGTCCCTGGTGGAAGTTCTGGTAGAATGAACATACTCGGCATAGAGACGAGTTGCGACGAGACGGCGGCGGCAGTCGTTAGGGACGGACGCGAGGTGCTGTCCAACGTCGTGTACACGCAGATTCCGCTCCACCAGCCCTACGGCGGCGTCGTCCCCGAAATCGCCTCCCGCGCGCATGTCGAGAAGATATCGCAGGTCGTTGGCTCGGCCCTCGACATGGGTTCTCAGGCGTCCGCCGACCAAAGCACTCAAACCCTCAAACACTCAAGCCCTGGTATCGACGCGGTGGCGGTGACGTACGGACCGGGCCTCTCGCCTGCGCTGATCGTCGGACTCAACGCCGCGAAGGGGATAGCGAAGGCGCTCGGGGTTCCGCTTTTCGCGATCAACCACATCGAGGCGCACTTGCACACGCCGTTCCTTTTCGATGCCGGAGAGACCCCGTCCGCAATGTCCCCCGAGGATTGCTGCCCGGCGCTTGGACTCGCCGTGTCGGGTGGCAACACGGTCTGGATCGACATGCCCGAGTACGGAAAGTACGAAGTCATCGGCGAGACGCTCGACGACGCCGCCGGCGAGGCGTTCGACAAGGCCGCGAAGCTGCTGGGGCTCGGCTATCCTGGCGGACTCAAGATCGACCGCATTTCGAAGGCTTTCATGGAGCGCAATCCGTCCGCTGAGCTCGTGCCGTTCCCGAAGGGCCGTCCGCGCGACGGGGTCACGGCCCTCGCAGGGCTTCCGGCCGAGCTGTGCGTATCCTTTTCCGGACTCAAGACCGCGCTTCTCCGCCATGTCCAGCAGAACCCCTCGCTTGTCGACCCCGGCGCGGAAACCGAGGACTTCGGCGGCTACCAGGTCTCGCCCGCAGTCGCCCGCGTCGTGGCCTCGTACCAGGAGGCGATCGCCGGGGCGCTGGCGGACCGCACCCGCGCTGCGCTGAGGCGCCGCCGCTACAAGGCGCTCGTCCTCGGCGGAGGAGTCTCGCTCAACAGCCGAATCCGCGCAGCCCTCGCCAAGGTCTGCACCGCGGCAAATGTGCCGCTTCTGATGGCGAAGCCGAAGTACACTGGCGACAACGGCGCGATGATCGCCGGCCTCGCGTACTACAGGCGCAATGTCTCGGGCGACGACGCAATGAAGATCGACGTCTCGCCGTCCCTCCAGGTTGGAGATCAGTTCTGACGGTTGTCCGGCCATGAGAGCTTTCGTGATAGCGATGGAGAACGAGGCGGAGCAGGTGCGTCCGTTTCTCAAGGACGGTGACCGGCTCTACGTCTCCGGCATAGGCAAGGTCAACGCCGCCGCCGCGGTGCAGAAGGCGATCGACGACGGTGCGGTGGAAATCCTGAACTGCGGGCTTGCGGGCGGTCTGGAGCCTTCGATGGAGGCCGGCGACGTGTTCGAGGTATCGCAGGCCGTCGAATACGACTTCGACCTCACGGCTCTCAACGGGACGCGGCTCGGCACCCACAACGAGCGCGACACGCCGTTTTTCGAATGCCGCACGACGGGGCGGTTTCCCGCGCGCATTCTCGCGACCGGCGACCGCTTCACAAACGAGGCTCGTGACGCTGAAGACGCCATCGCGCTCGGCGCGGCGCTGAGGGACATGGAAGGCGCGGCGATTGCGCATGTCTGCGAGACGAACGGCGTCCCGTGCCGGATGCTCAAGTGCGTCAGCGACATCCACGGCAAGGGCGAGATGACAGGCCAGTACAAGGACAACCTTGAAAAGACTCTTGTATGTTTGAAAGACGCGCTTATGTCCTGGATGTGACGGATCGGTGCCCGAACCGGCGCACGATGCAGGAGCTCGTCGACGTGCTCGCGCGCTTCGGCTACAACGAATTCTACCTTTACGACTTGGCGAAGGAGCGGGAGGTGCCGCTCGAGACGGCGAAGACGGAGGCCTATTGCCGCATGCAGGGAATCGACTTCAAGGTGGTCGGCGAGGACTTCCGCCACGGGATTGAATCCGACCCGAAGACGGTGATAGCCTCGACGTTTGCCGCCCGGTCGCTTTGCGGCCGCATCGAGGAGATGCGCGAGGCCATGGGGCGCGCCGAGGCCGCAGGGCGCGAGCGCGGGGCGAATAGGTTCGTCGTCACGGATTTCTCCGACGGCTATGCGTGGCATCCGCTGTGCGTTTCGCTGCCCGGAATCGTCCTCGGCGGCAATCTCATGACGGCGGGACATGTCGCCGCGAAGATGGATCTCGAGAAGGACCTGTGCTCGGTGATGGACCTTCCCGTGGGCGGACTTCTCCAGAAGCTCGGCACCCTGTACCTGCGCGGCGGCGCGATGCGCGCAGACTCTTCGGAGTACTTCAACATCCTCGCGGGCGACGTCGGCTACTCTCGCCATCCTGGTCTCACGCAGTTTGTCCTCGACGACGTCTCGGGCGTCGCGCGCGGCGTGCGGATCGCCCTCGAGCGCTGGGTCGAGCGGAGCGACTGGGCGAAGGAGATATCGTACGCCGCGCTTCTCCTCGAGTGCGCCTGCCACCGGCGCGACGAGCGGCGTCTCAGGGAGGCGCGCGACGCGCACGGACACCTCTGGCGCCTCCGCTTCGAGCCGGAGGGCCGCGTCGAGTCGCTTGCCAAGCTGCCGCGGTTTTGACGAATAGACTGCCAGACGCGATGCATTTAGCTTTGCTGCCTACAGACTAATGGCGATGCAGGATGCATTTGAGGGATGTTTTATGGTATAATTCACAACAAGTTCCACTACGCATGGAAAGGACCACTAAAATGCAGAATCCTCTCGTCGGAATCGTGATGGGCTCGGACTCGGACTGGCCGCTTGTGAAGAAGGCCTGCGAGACGCTCGACAAGTTCGGCGTCCCCTACGAGACGCGCGTCATTTCCGCGCACCGCACCCCCGACGTCGCGATAGAATACTCTCGCACCGCCGAGGAGCGCGGGCTCAAGGTCATCATCGCGGCGGCAGGCGGCGCGGCCCACCTCGGCGGCGTACTTGCCGCGGCGACCGTCCTGCCTGTCGTCGGCATCCCGGTCGCGGGCGGCGCGCTCAACGGACTCGACGCCCTCTACGCGACGGTGCAGATGCCCTCCGGCGTCCCCGTCGCGACTGTCGCCGTCGGCTCTGCCGGACCCACGAACGCCGCGCTTCTCGCGGTCCAGATCCTCGGCACGGCGGACGCCGGCCTGCGCGAGAAGTTCCGCGCCCACAAGGAAGAGCTCCGCGCCAAGGTCGCGAAGGCGAACGACAAGATCCACGAGTCATGAAAAAGGCATTGGTAACCGGCGGCGCGGGCTTTCTCGGGAGCCATCTCTGCAAGCGGCTGCTTGCGGACGGCTACGAGGTGACGGCGCTTGACAACCTCTTCACGGGCACCAAGGAGAACATCTACGAGCTCCTCGACGACAAGCGCTTCTCGTTCGTCCTGCACGACGTGACGCAGCCGTTCTGGGGGCAGTTCGACGAAATCTACAACCTCGCCTGCCCGGCTTCGCCGATCCACTACCAGAAGAACCCGGTGGAGACGACGAAGAGCTCGATGCTCGGCACGATGAACATGCTCGAGCTCGCGCTCAAGACGAAGGCGCGCATGCTCCACACCTCGACGAGCGAGATCTACGGCGACCCGCTTGTGCATCCGCAGGTCGAGGGATACTGGGGCAACGTCAACACCATCGGGCTCAGGAGCTGCTACGACGAGGGCAAGCGCGTCGCCGAGACGCTGTGCGCCGACTATCGCAGGCAGTACGGCGTCGACGTGCGCATGGTGCGCATCTTCAACACCTACGGGCCGAAGATGCATCCGAAGGACGGACGCGTCATCTCGAACTTCATCATGCAGGCGCTCGCGAACCGCGACATCACGCTCTTCGGCGACGGCAGCCAGACGCGCTCGTTCCAGTACTGCGACGACCTCGTGGAGGCGTTCCGCCGCTACATGGAGCTCTCCCCCGCGAAGATCGCCGCGTTCTTCGGCGGCAAGAAGGTCGGGGACCGCGTGACGCCTGCTGTCCCGGTGATCAACACCGGCAACCCCGGCGAGTACACCATCAAGCAGCTCGCCGAGGA
>Ga0265298_10001329_pt1 | contig 36512 bp, 38 predicted proteins | sample AusTroGonzalo_MG_3_FD_193486 | JGI IMG/M metagenome (GOLD analysis project Ga0265298, IMG submission 193486) | Bovine rumen microbial communities from tropical cattle in Woodstock, Queensland, Australia - Gonzalo_01 | ecosystem: Host-associated > Mammals > Digestive system > Stomach > Rumen ...
TATGAAAAAAATTTATTGTTAATAGAGTTGATTATTCAAACGATTCTATTAAAATAACTTCATCACCTTATTTCGATTTTTCTCAACCAATTGCGAGCCGGGTTGAAGAAGCGTTAAAAAAAAAAGCTAAAAAGCCACAATGATGATGAGGATGATGAGAAATAAAACCGCTTCAAATGACATATTCTAGAGAATATATAGCACAATTAGAGACAGATGAATTAGAAAATTTAAGAATAAAAGATTGATATTTGATATTTGATTCTCAGAATTTGTGAAATGCATATATTCAAATACATAAGACAGATATACAAGAAATACAACAACAAATTAATTTAAGGTCTTTCAGTGTTTGAAATAATATATATATATTAAACAATGAATGAAAATTAAATTTATGAACAATACAATATTATTATTCAGATATAGTAGATGCAGCACTAACAGCACAGAAGAAATATATTATAATGCTGTGAACTGATATATATATAACAAACAATGAAAATACTGTTTGATTGAAAGCAATACAATATTATTATTCAGATATAGTAGATGCAGCACTAACAGCACAGAAGAAATATATTATAATGCTGTGAACTGATATATATATAACAAACAATGAAAATGAATTAACATACTCATTAACATAATTAAAAATATATTATAAAATTGATTTTAAATTAATTAACATACAAAAAAATGGCAGATATTTACATGAAGTCAGCTAATCTATTAAATTTTACTTATACTGATTGTTCTTATTTATATATACTAGAAATTTGAGAAAATACAGATAATCATTATTATAATTGATTGACTTTATTAACTTGATGAATTCAACAATTTACGACATGAAATCAAATAAGATTGTGATTAATACCAAGAAAAGAAGAATTTTTTATGTATTGAATTCTTTGATTTGATAATTTAACTAAGAAAAATTTTATATTAAAATTCAATTCAAATTGAAATTTTACAAGAACTGATTTGAATTCAAGTATACAAAATTTTCATAATTATAGATTTTGTTATAAAACAGCTGATAATAATATAGTTGGTCATACTTTTACTATAAATTTGACAGATTCAACAATATATAATGATTTTTGATTATTACCTTGAACTTATGATAATCGAATTGATTTGGAATATGATGCAACAAATAATAAAGTAGAATATAAAATTAATTGAAATTCATTTTTATGTTGAAATTTTCTGTCTTATACAAATGTTACAATATATAGCTCAAATTATTATCTTACTCAATATGCACGAAGAAATTCAAAACTTGAAGAAAATGCATGAACTCGGTGAGTAAGTACAAGTTATGTTCGGTATTATTTCCCAATCTTTGCTTATTACAGAATATATTATCAAAGTGCACCTAGTTCAAGTGGTCAATTTAATGATAAAGTAAATAAATTATATTATTACTATAATAACCAAAGTAATAGATTAACTAGTAACACAAAACAATTAACAATTAATAATTCTTATGAATTAATTTCTTCAAATACAAATCCATCAAATTCTAATTATCAAATTGGTAAATTTCAAAATAGTTCATTCTATCGATGTCCAACTTGAATAATTTGATGAGCTGATTCTGATACTGTATTAGAATTTAATAGTACAACATCACCATATTGAATTTCAGCATATAATAGTTGAACTTTAATATTTCAATATAAATCAAATAATACTCAAGCTTATTTACGTCCAATGTTTAGATTAAAAGAGAATCCAAAAATTTTCTTTCATTGTAATGGTAAATTAGTTTATGTAAGTGACACAGATAATCCAAACTTTATCGGTTGACAAGTATGACAAATTCAACTAGATTTAGATGATGTAACTATTGAATCAGGTAATACGTTAAATACTTTATCAATAACATTCAATAACCATACTCAAACAGTAAGCAGTTGAACTTTGAGATATTCATTTAATAACTGAACAACATGGTCTACAACTAATTTAACAAATAACTGAGCCACAATTTCATTATCATCATTAGATTTTTCTCATAATAATACTATAAAATTACAATTATTATTAACACCATTGACAAATTGACAAGCATATAATTTTTCTGAATTTAATGTTTTACTATATTAATAACTAATTAAATGGAAGAAAATATAACTAATGTATATTTGAATTTAATTAAATCAAATGAAATATTATTTAATGATGTAATAAATACTATTAATATATGAACAAATCCAAGTAATTGGAATATTCATTATTTATTTGATATTAATGCAGAAAAACAAGCTTGATTAGTTATTCAATTTTTTGGTTGAAATGCACAGTTATGGAAAAATGTAGTAATTGAATTTGATGCTGATACACAATCATCAACAATAATAGAATCAAATTATACAAGTTCAGACAGTTATTGAAATAAATATATTAATTGTAGTAGATACTCAAACTATCAACTTTGAACGGCTATAAAAGCATGAGAATATTATTACATTGGTTGAAATAAATTTAGATTAATAGATTGAAAATTAAACTATCAAAGCTCATATTATTCTAGTTCAATAGAACAAAGATTAGCAACAATTTATTATCACCCAGAGCATTTTGATATAAATAATTTACAATCACAAACAAGACGAATTAGAAAAATAGACAAAATTCAATTAAACAATGGAATATTTGAATTTATATCAGATGATGCATTAGATTATTTTACTGATTTCGATAGAAGAATTAACTTTAATTTTTGATTTTGAACATTAAATGATGGTTATAACATATATATGCAACCAGAAGAATGAGAACCAGAAAAAGCAAAATTTGCGCTATTGCATAATGCTTTAAATAATAATAACGCTCAATCAAAAATTTGAATAATATCCAGAGATGACTCAATTGAGAACCCAATACCATATACAACAAGTTACAGACCTGAAATTTCATTAGTAGACTCAGCTAATGAGATATTTCTATGAAGAATGATTTATTGAGATAGATTAGTAGCAAAATCAGTCCCATATAATTCAAATAATGCAAGACAAATATCATTCATTTGAAGATATGCAGATTATAAATATATTTTCTCTCTCTGAGGCTGATATTTCTTTGTTTGAAAATATGTATTTGAAAACTTATGAAATAACCAACGATCATCACAATTAACTTATGATGTAATATATTTATCAGAAACTTATCAAAGTGACGACGTAACTTGAACATTTATTGATACAAGAGCAATAAATCTACAGAGATGAATTGATTCATTTAATGCTAAAATAGAATGAATTTGATTAAGATATAATGTTAATTACAGATTATATTACAAATTGAATAATGCAGAAAATTACAAATTAATTACAGATATTACTAAAGTACAAGATTTAACAACTGATTCAGATTATTTAGCAAATAGCAATAATAACTTTTATTATAAAATTGAAATGAGACAGATCCAATGACAAATGTCAAAAATACAAAAAACACAATTCGCATTTTTCTGAAATGTACCAGAATAAGAAAATGTTAATTTAATATCATTCTAAATCTGCCCCAAATAATGCGTTAAATAGCGTTTAAACTAAAAATAAAAATTATTTAATTAATTTAGATTAAAGAAGGTAAAAAACTAAGAAATTTAAAGAAATAGAGATTATTAAAAAATTGGTCTCTATTTTTTTCAGGAAAAAATTTATTTCTATTATAAAAGTAATAATACAAAGTTTTATTTTTTAAAATGTTTAATAATGAAAATAATATATCATTATAAAGAATATTCATTTTGGAAAAATGTTGAATTTCCTTGTCCTAGAATGGAAATGATTAATATTAATTTTAATGTTTTTAAAAAGAAAAAAATTGATTGATGATTAATGATTTCAAAAGAAGATTTTTTTGAAAAATTAATTAAACAATGAGAATGAGAACGATGTCGATTTAAAAGCATATTAGAATTTAAATGAAAAAAAATAATATTACCATGATATTTTAAATTAATTAAAAAATATTTAGCTAGATTAAAAATAGTTGAAGACACTTTAAAAAACAGAAAGCATCATACTTATGTATGATATTGAAAAAGATTTGTAGATAATTATTGAAGTGAATATTATATCAAAAATGATGATATAGAAAAAATCACAATTGAAGATATTGAAGACGATTATTTTAATGATTGCTTTGATGATATATTTAATAAATATTGAGTATTAATTAATGAATCAATAGATCAACAAAAGAAAATACTTGAATGTTATGAAAAAATGTATGAAAGAGCATGAATTAATAAATTAAAAGAATGAAATAACAAGTAAATTAAAGCAAAATTAGAGATAAATAAAATTTTTCAGAAAAATTTCTGTTTCTATTATAAATATGTAAATCTAAAAAATTTACCACAGTTAAACAAGTATACATTCCAAATTAGTAGGCTGGAGAGTCTACTTTTTTGAATAGTGTTAATAATGTTGAATAATTATTAACAATGTATTTAATTAAATCTATATTATTAATATTAAGAAGCTTTAAAATTTTTTCAGAATTTTTTCTTTTTCTATTATAAATATATATTATAAAAATAATATGATCACAAAATAAAAATATTTTATATTATTACATTAAACACATGAGTGACATAAATAATACAAATAACACAGATGCAACAGATATAGATATTAATGCAGAGATTAATGATATTATTAATAATATTACTAATGTAGATGTATCTGATGAAAATAAAGAAGATAAAGAAGAAGCACAAGAAGAATTCGATGTATTGAATGAGATAAAAAAGATTAATGATAAAAATAACTTATATGAATCGAATAACGACGAAGAAACAGCAGAAAAACTTAAATCAATCTATTTAGATGATTATATCGATAAAAATGCATTAAACGACAGTTTTGCAGATGATGAAGAAAATGAAGTAAACAAAGAAGCTGAAACAAATAAAAAAGATATTGAAGAAATAAATGAATTAAATAATAATATTAATAATCTTAATGAAATAGAAGAACAAAAAGAAAAAGAAACAAAGAAAGAAGCACAAAAGAATAATATTGATTTAAATGCTGATGCTGCAAATATTGAAGATGAAGAGAAATTAAAAGTAAGAAAGAAGAAAAGTGCAAGACAAGAGAAAAGAGCACAAATAAGAGAAATGAGAAGACAAGCAAAGATGAAAGAATTATGAATTACAGATCCATCAAAACTTAAACCAAAACAACCAATAAGAAAAATGAGTGATAAAAGATTTGAGAATATATTAAATAAATTATCTGAATGACGGCCTGAAGAAATAGTATTAGAAATGTTTCAGGTAAATAAAGAAGAAATTGATCGTTATTTAGATCTTAATGCAAGAAATGATAATATAAATAGAACTGATAGAGATGAAACAGACGAAAAAAGAGTTAAATATTTAGAAGCTAAATATGATGCATATTATGAATCATTAGACATAATAAAAAAATTAGCAAAACAATGAGATTTTGAAGCTGCTAAATTTATGGTTAATTTCTTATCTAAATCAACTACAAAAAATAAAAATTCAGATGCTGAGAGATATGAAAAAGAATTTAGTAATGTATTAGTTAATTTCAATGTGAATAACTGACAATGACAAAACTGAAACAATTTGAATAATTTAACTAATTGAAACAATCTGACAGAAGTAGAAGTACATGAAATTGTTGAAAATGATGATAATGATATTGATACAGATATTAGCGATGATAATGATATTAATAACAACAATGATAATAATGAATTAAATTCAGATGAATAAAATTAATTATTAATTGTTAAATATATAATTAATAAATAAAAACTACTAAATTATTTTAATTTCTTAAGAATGTATATAATGTGAATAGATTGAAAATTATTTGATTATACATATGACAAAATGAATTCTTATTGTAATGATGCTAATGATTGATTATTATTAGAATATAACCTTCTTGAAAAACAATATAAATACTATTTGAATAAATTGCTTCAACTTGAAAATCTTAATGAAAAAGATATATATATATATAAGTTAAATGAATTAATTGATTTCATTAAATGAGTTCATTATGATAAACATGATGAAGTTGATGAATCTGTTAAAGATAATTATGATTATTATAAAGTACTTAGATGAAATAATATTAATGTCAACAATACATTAAATTTAGATGAAGAAATTAAATTAATTAATAAAGATAGTAAAAAGATGAAATTTAAAGAAGATTATTGTTTAAAAGAAAAAGATATTTTATTAGTATGTGCTAGTATTAATTATTTATGAAAATGTGCATATATTGATAAAGATTCTGATTATTTATTTTCATGATTCTTATGAGTATTAAGAAATAATAATAAAAATAATTATATATCTAAATTATTATATTATTACATTACTTCTAAATATTTTAAAAATTATTTAGATGATAATGCTAATTGAACAACATTTAATAATTTAAATAATACATTAATTAATAATTTTAAAGTTCGTTTTCCTAAATCTTTAGATGAACAACAACATATTGTTGACATACTTGATAAATTCTCTCAATTAAAAAATCAATTAAAAAATGAAATTGAACTAAGAAATAAACAATATAAATTCTATTTAAATAAATTATCTAATGATATAATTAAAACTAAATGAATAGAATGAATAAAATTAAAAGATATAGTTGAAGTGTTCTATTGATGAAAATATGAAAAAATAGAAGATGGTGAATATGATGTTATATGATGATGAAAATGACCAAGCTGTAAAACTAATATATCTAATTCAAATTGATGAGATTTTGTTACTATATCTATACAATGAACAGCATGATTATTACAATATCACGATAAACCTAAATATTTAAGTAATTTCGTTATTTGACTAAGATCTAAGCATAAAAACATAACAAATAAAGATTTATATATTATATTACAAGCAAAACAAAATAAGATTAATAATTTAATTCATTATTTATTTATACCAAAATTATTAATATCAGACTTTCTTAATATAACTATTTAAATATATATACTAATCATATAAATATAATTAAACATATAACTAAGCATATATATCTAAATATATATCTAAGTAATAAGAATATTGTATATATTTACATACATTAATTATATATCTATTAATATAATTCTATGTATCTATATATAATGTTTTTTTGTATGTATTTTAATTATATCTCTTTGTTGTATCTCTCTGTTTTGCTTCTTCGTTTTGCTTCTATATATTTACTATTTTTCTATGTGTTTTATCTCTCTATATTTATCTCTATATTGCAAGTTTATTCTCTATGTTTTATCTCTGTGAATATGCCCCTTTTTTGCTAGATAATAAGAGAGCCGCCGCGAGACCACAACACCTCTGACTTTCAGCGCAATCGAGACAACTGAAAACGGCTGAAAATGTGCTAAAATCATTGGAAGTCTCTAAGAGTGCTCTGAGAGATTGCTCTCGAAAAAATTGCAGGACATCACGACGACAACGCGACGACGACACAACGGCAAAAAAATACAAAAAATTAAAAAAATAGAAAAATATTGAAAAAACACGGCGAACCATCGACATCACCACGACGACTCAGAAAGAGAAACCCAGCAAAATAGCACGTATCACGAGAAACACCACGACGACACAAAAAATTGAAGTCAAATTATTTTTTCTATTATAAAAATGTAAATATATAATATTCAGCGATTCAAATAAAATATATTATATATATACGACATTAATTATATTTATTTTATTAATATATATTAAAATGGAATTAAATAAACAAGAGAAAATGAACATTATAAGGCAAATAAATAATATTATTAATATGACTGAAGAAACATTAAGCTTATGAATATGTTGATGCAATTATACAATAGATGAATTATTAAGTTATTTATATAGTGAAAATAACGATGAAGCAAATAAAAAGATAGTAGAAGAATTAAATGAATATATTAATATGCAAACCGATCAAATTAATGAATATTGATTATCTTCTAACATTGTTAAAGCTATATATAATACTTATATCAAATTAATAAATAATTGAGCTGTTAATGATAGATCATTAAACGATAAAGCACGAGTAGTAGAATATTTAAATATTAGAATTAATGAACTTCAATAATATTACATCTCTTAAAATTTGAGAAAAATAGAAAATCATATTATAAATATATATTATAAATATATATAAATAGAATTAATTTATTTCCTTTTTATCTCCTTATATTATATTAATATGAAGAATTTAAACAAAACATATTATATTAGAGAATTGCAACATGCTACAATCTTTAATATTAGATTACTTTGTAAAAGTTGTTTAATTGATAGAAAAATGAATAAAATAGAATTAATTAAATATTTATCTATGATATTAGATATTAAATTAAATAAGTCTATTAAAATCACGTTTAATCATGTTGAAAATTATATATTAATTGAACAATATAGCAAAGTTGATTGAATTACATTTATTAAGATAATTGAAAAATAGAACAATGTTGAACGAATTAGAAAAAATCCATTTGACTGAAGAAAGATTGCAACGAATATTAGAAGCTATTAATATTAAAACAAATAAAGAGCTCTGCCTAATATTCTCACTTGGTAATAATTTAGAAATAAAAGATTGAAGGTTTTGAAATAAATACGATAAAGACGAAGAAAAAGAAGAAAAACAATTATTTGAAAAGATTAGAAACAAAACTAAAGAAATTACACAAGACAGAGAAGTAAAAGAGATTACACAAGAAGAATATCAAAAAGAGATAGTACCAATGATATACGAAACAAAAGCAAGAATAGAAAAGCTAAGAGAATTACAAGACAGATTATTAAAAGATTAATTTTCAGAGAAATTTCTGTTTTCTATTATAAATATGTATATATATAATATACATCTCTTTAAATCTTAATCATTTAATAAAATGAATTTCACAATTAATAGCTTCACTGATTTAATGAATGAGTTATATAAATCTATTTCAATGAATTGAAGTAGTTTAGATATATATAATGTTATTCACAAATTAATGTTTGATTCTGATTATATGTGATTAATGTCATGGCACTACAGTAATAGAAATCTTAGATGCTTTGAATGAATCACAGAAGCTATAGAAAAAGAAGTTGAAGCTAATAAAACAATTAACCCAATTGAATTTGAAAATAAAATCGTTAGAAATATCATTATTAAGAGAATAGCAAGATTATTATCAAAACCAACACAATTTGATTATTATGTAAGTTGATATAATCCAAACTATGAAGAAGAGATGTCTAATATTAATATTACAATAAAGAACATTGAAGAAAACACAAGAAACATATTTAAAGAACTAAACAAATAGAAGCAAATACACCAGAAAGAAGAGATTTAAAAATTTTTATTTTTCTTCTTTCTATTATATTATAAATATATATAATAAAAAATATTAATTTATTTATTTAATACTTAATACAATGGTAATAACATTTTGCAAGATACCAGAACCAGAAAAAAATATGACTGTTAATGAATATCAATTTAATAAATTAAACGAGACCCGCGACAAATATAGAAAATTAATTATAGAGAAGAATGAAATGATAGAAGAGACATGAGACACAATTGACAGAACAATACCATACAATGCACAGTTCAAATTTGAACCAGAAAAAATAACAATATTAGAAAACCAAAAAGAGATATGTATAATAAGAAAGAACAAAGAAAATAAATCAGCTAGAATAATAAGATGATAGAATATTAAAAATTTTTCAGAAAAAATTACGATTTCTATTATAAATATATATACATAAATATATATGAATAATAATATATATGTATATAAATAGAACTAAATTAATTAATTGTTTTATCTCTTAACATTATTACAAACATGGAAAAAGAAAACCAATTTGAATATGATTATGAATTATTAGCAGAAGAATCAAAATATGAAGAATCAGAACCAAATAAATACGAAGAAGCAAAAAATTGAGAAAAATAGACAATCATATTATAAATATATATACATAGAATATATATAAATAAAATAAAATAAGTATTCACACCATTCTTAGAAAATAGCATATTGCTATAATAGCTACATTCAAAAGCTACAAAGATATTTTAATCCTTTTTAATCCTTTTTATATTCTAATACATTAAAAGAATGATTAAAATCAAAAAACTTGAATCAGCTGATACAATAACAGTATCAGAAACAACTTGAAGAAAAGTTGAAAGGTATTTGGCAAAATATAGTGGTGAAAAGCTATATGCACAATTATCTATATATTTAGGTAAAAAAGTGACACCAAACACTACAATCTTAATTTCTAAAAATGTTGAAGTTATTCCATGCAATAGATTAACAGCAGAACAACAATTAGAGATGTGACTAATTAATAATACTGAATATGCTAGAAAGGTAGCACACAGAGAACTATTAAGAAAAAGAAAAATTAATAATAGTTCAATTGTTAAAACATGTGGTGCAGATAATTCAAAGAAAATTATCTATATGACTGCATGAGATAGATCATCAATATTAAGATGATTATTCAAACAAAATCTAACTTATAAAAAATTAATTAAACAATTAAAAGAGAAGTATAGAGAAATGTTTAAAACAAAAGAACAAGATAAATCATTATTAGTACAAATGAAGAAAGAAGCAAAATTACAAAACAAAGATTTAAAAGCTGCTAACGATAAATTAACAGAAGTAAAAGAGACACAAGAATATTTAATTAAAAAATTGAGAACTAAAAAGAATTGATATAAATGGGCTGCTATATTCTTCGCATGATTAACTCTATTAGTTTCATTAGTTCATTTTCTTTAATATTCAAGTCGGTGAATAATTTGAATAATTAAACAAACCTTACTACCATAACCTTTCAGACTTTTCAAACATCCTTACATATATAAAGAGTAATAAGATCAAAAATTATTACTCTTTTTATTTTGTTTAATTATCTCTATATGTGTAAATATCGTAAAATGGTGTGTTTTTATCGTTTTAATATCTTTTTAGCTTCATTTGTTTCTGTATATATCTTTTTATATTGATCAACGTTTAAAAATGTGATTAACGGCAGAAATTCAACACGCATAAAAACATGGGTAATATTTTACATGGTTGAATATTTGTATGTGTATCGATGTAATAAAATTTTTTCAGAATTTTTTCTATTTTCTATTATAAATATATATACATAAATATATATGAAAAAATATTTATTTAATTAAACCAATAGAATGAGATTAATATTGAATAATAAGAATGATATATATAATAGCAGAATATTAAGACCACTTTATTGTCTTAATGATTTGGTAAATATATCTGCATCTTATTTTAATTCAATAGATTTATTTGAGAGAATTAAATCAAAGAATGAAAACATATTATTAACAGATTATGCGAAAATATTCTTTAAAAAGAGATATAAAACATTTTTAAAGATATTCACAGAACAAGAGCTATGAATGCACACAGATAATATTACAGCATACATGAATAAAGATAATAATATTAATATTGTTATTACAATAGATCAAAATAATCGAACTAAAACTAACGAAATAGCAATATTAAGATTCTATGAATTTTGATTAGATAAATATTTTTATACTAAGATTCTTAATTGATGATATATACAAATAACAACAGATATTAATTCCATACTAAATAATGATTATATAAAAAATCTACATATTATAAATATATCAACAACTATCGACCAACAAAAGAAGATAGTTGAAATATATAATAAATTACATAGTAAAATTAATATCTAAAAATTTTTCAGAGAAAATTATGATTTCTATTATAAATATGTAAAAGAATAAAAATCATTAAATTAAGATTTAAAAATCATTTTACAAAATAGCAAGTACTACAAGGAATCATCAATAAACAAAATTATATAGATATATCTAAAAAGCTTATTACATTAAGCTATTAAGATAGTTTATATATATAAATAACTATATATTAGATATATAAAGAGAATAATATATATTATATCTATAAGAATATATATGAAGAATAATCAAAGAGAATAAAAATATATATAAATAGAATAAATTGAATAAGATCAATATGAAGCATAATAGATTAACATGAAGCATAATAGATTAACATAATATGAAGCATAAGTATATAAATAAAAATAGTTATATCTATAATGTTAGTTGTATTTATCTCTATATGTATATGATTAATTATTTATCTCTATATATGTATCTAAGTAGTTGTATGAGTAGTTGTATCTATATAAATGAATTTGTTTTAATTTGTTGTATCTGTGTAAATATGTATTTAATTAAGTCGATCTGTTTTGATATATCTCTATGAATGTTCATTTTGCTAAATGAAAAGAGAAATCATCATTGAGAAGGTGAACAGATGGATCCACAGAACTGGGCGCAATTTTTTGGGAAATTTTTCAGAGAAAATTAAAGATTCTATTATAAATATATATACATATATATGAAGCGCTATATATATCTATATATAAATAAGATGAGATCAATAAATGAAGCAAAATGAATCTTTCTTAACAAATAGCAAGTTAAAAAATTAGAGAAAAAAGATGAATTATATTATAAAATTAATAAATAGCAAAAAAGATAAATTAAAAAAATTATTTCTATTATAAAATTGAATTAATAAATTAAAAATTAAATTACATTATTAAAAAACTTATTAAATTAATTAAATTGAATTAGTAGAATTAAATCAATTGAGTTCAGAGATAATAAACATTAAACAAACCTTGAATAAACTTAGTCAATTGAATTAATGTATAATATGAATAAGAATTAATGAATTGAATTGGATGAATATATCTATTAATGTAATGCAATCATTATATTAATAGTATAAGATAAATACGAAGCAAACAAACCTTAAACAAACTTTAATTACATTAGTTATTTAATTATTAAAACAATCATTGAAAAAACATTAATTAAACATTAAAACACTTTCTTTAAACTAAATTAATTAAAATCTAAAAAAACATTGATTAAACGGCAAAAAACACGGCAAATACATAGAGATTTAAATTAATTTAAATTAATTAAATAACAATCTTATATTCTTAATAAATTGATTGTATTGCATTAATAGTTATATAAATAAAGTTGAATAGATTATCAATATTGAATTACATTATTTATTTAGCATTAATTTTATTTGTATAGCTTTATTAATCTCATGCAATTGGATAATATTAATGACATCAGATTGAAGAAGTATAATAATAGAGATTGATCTGATGCTATAAATATATCAGAATCAGAAATTGAATGATATATTAAATGAATGTACAAGAGAGACATTAGAACAGTGACAGAATATGAAAAGTACTTTAATAAATGATATCACATTGAAAGAAATAGAATAGAGCAATTAAGAATCAGAATACAGCAAGAGAAATGAAAAGTTATTTGAGAATATTATGCTAATTTGTTAAGTGCTATAAATAGAAGAAAAGAAGAATTAAATAAGACTGATAATATTATAGCCACAGTTGAATCAATGGAATTGAATAAATTAGTTTGAGAGATTGAAGGAATTGCGAATAATCCTATGTATATGATTAGAAATAAAAAAGTTTGATATGAATATAGAGAAATTGAAAGAAATAAAACAATTAATAATATGTTAGAAATGATAAGAGATGAAGATGATAAAGATAAATACAACAAACCACGGATATTCCTAACAATTTCAATCATGTGAAGTAGATATAATAAATTGAAGTTATCTGAACAATATAATATTATCAATGCTATTAATAAAAGATTAAGATACAAGATTAATAATTGAAATTTAAAGAAAAAAGTAGAATGATGATTTTATTCATATGAATTTGGAAAATATTGAAAAAAATGTCATATGCATAGTCTGATTAAAACAAGTAAGACTTATTTTAATCTGAAAGAGTTTAATAGAGCTATACAGATATCATTTGAAGAAGTAAAGAAGCAAATTAATTTATCAGATGAATTTGAATTAAATGTAGATATTCAGATAGTAGCAAAAGACGAAATACAAACAATAGCAATTAAAGCAAAAGAAGAACAAGAGATAAAAAAAGAATTAAAAGAAAATATTAATGATGAATGATATAGAGAGTATTTAGAAGAGATGACAGCAAATATTGAAGATGAATTTGACACATGAATAATTAATATTAACAATATTAAAGATGAACTTACTTATTTGGCTGTATATATAAATAAATCAGAAGAACGAATAAGTGCACGAGATAGGCTGGACATGTATGTAAATATGAAGTATAAAAAATTATGTTGAAGATTTTGATGTTTTTATAAATCAAAGAATAAGAAGCTTTATTAATATGGCCATAGAATCATGTTTTATGCCGATTTTAATCAAGTTAATATTAATTTAATATAAAAAGATTAAAGCACTTGAAAAATATGTTAAAATTAATTTTATTTATTTAAACAGATATCACATGAAAAAATTAAGTGATAAAGCTATAGCGCTAGTAATGTATGTATTTGATAGATTAGAAGTACAATGAAGACCAGTAGAAGAAATATGATTAAGTATAGTAGAAAAGATAATGTATTTGATGCAAGCTCGATACGTATGAGAATATTGAGTATGATTGATAGAAGATAAATTTATTACATCACCATTTTGACCAGAGTTGAAGAATTGAAGTTATATAATTAACGAATTATGAAACACATTAAAGCAGATTAAAGAGAGTATTGAAACAGAAGAATGAAAGAGATGATTAAAGAAATATGAATTAAAGAAGTTATTTAATGAAGTAGAGATAAAGCACATGCAGATGATGATGTATTTATTTGGATGATTTCAATGAAATGAATTAAGAGTATTTACTAACAATATGAAAGAAGTATATGAGACGAATAAGAATTATATGAGTTGAAAAACCACTAGTACTATATTATTGAAGGACATGAAGAAATACAATGATAAAATTTTAAGTAAATATAACTTGATTAAAAAATAAAAGTAAAAAATTTTTTCATATTATAAAATTGATAAATTATATTTTATTTCTTAATTATGCAATCAAATGAAATACCACCCAACTATTAACAGCTGGAAGACTGAACAGCTTTATAAGGATATTCTTTCAATGTTTTGAGTTATTTTGGTTATGCTTCTTTGATGGTATATGATATGAAGTAGTATACAAAAGAGAGATAATGCAATAGAATATACTAATATGATAAATAACATGACACAAGAGCAGAAAGAAGATTTAGAGAAGCAAATACAAGAATTAACAGAAAAATGAGAATTAGAAATAGATGAAGACGATACAGAAGAAGAAATTGAACTTAAAATGTTAATAAAGCAATATCAACAAATTAATGATGAGTATACCAATGTATTTAACCGAATTGACCAATTAAACGAGAGATATAAGTAAAGTTGATAATGTGTATTGATTTAGATAGGTATTAACATGTAGAAGACTTGTTAGATACATTTTATCCTTAATTTAATACATGTGATTAATTAAACACATTAAAAAAATAATTAAACCAATCTTATTAAGTAGCATTATTTGATTATGAATGATATTTACTAATGTACATTGATTTGATTACGAGCAATATGCAAAAGATAATCAATTAATGACAAAAACACAATTTATGAGTTTATTCAACGATCAACGGAATTTAAAAATTTGATGTTATACTAATTGAAAGATAACAAACAAATTACAGACAATAGAATCAGTTAGAGCGCAATGAATAACTTGTAGAGGTAAAAACATAATAATACCAAATAAAAAGATAGCTGAAATTTTTTGGGATTTATATGCAGATGTGATTCACATGGATGTAGATCCATATGAAGTATGTTGAGATAAATGTATTACAATGATTTCAAACAGATTTGCATTAATAAATTTTGAAAGTTGATTTAATCCAGATGCACATAGTTATACTGATGATTATTGAATAATACAAGTAAATCATGGAAAAGAGTTTTTATGATTTGACAATATTAAAAAATCATTATTACGGCTAGACAATAGATGGATTAATCAAAGATATAGTTTATGCGTAAAAGTCTATAAGATAAATCAATATGATGATAATTTAGTTTATAGATGTCTATTAATGAGACACAATTGAAGAAGAACCTTGTATAATGATTATACTAATAGAGCTTACACGGCTAGAAACTATTATATGGAGCGATTTTACGCAATTAAAAAAGAATTATAAAGATAATATAAAACTAGTTTTAATTCAAAAATTTTTAAAAGATGTGAATAATTCAAAACATTAGAAATCTTTTTAAAGCTGATTCAGTCAGAAAAAATGCATATGATTATTCAGGTAATTGAAAACAAAGAGTTGTAAATATACAAAAAGAATGATTTTATACCTGAAGTAAAACATATCAAACAACATTAAAATTCATCAAAGCAAATTTAGTTTGAGATTGAATAGATGGAATTAATAGAGCATATAATTCATGTGCTGAGCTTAGAAGATGTATATCCATAAAGAAACAAGAATTTTTTTGATCAGGTTATGCAATTTATAAAAAAGATGAAAGAAAAGAAGAAGTTGAAAAAGAATTAAGTGAAATAGTATTGTGATTTTGAAGATTTAAAGACCAAGTATATAGAGATTATTTATTATATTGATGGACATTGATTGAAAAAGTTAGAAACATATATTGACAAATTATTAAATGTAGAAGAGTAAACTTATGAGATATACAAGAAGCAAAATTTGATGAAGATTGATTGGTTGTTGAATTCATTATGAAAAATTGATATCATTTAAAACGTGAAAATATTTACATAATGAGTAATTATGAAAATACAAAATTTGAAGAGATTTGAAGTTCACCAATTCAAACAGTTCTGGATGATATTATATTAGACCAATTAATTATAAACAATCAAATTATGTATTTTAATAATACATTAAAACCAAATTTATTTATTAAAGCTAGAAATTTCACCAAAGAAAGTTTTGAGAATATGAGTAATGCCTTAACTGATTATGCTAAATGAGTAGATAACCAAAATAAAGCGACATTCATAAATTTGGTAGATAATAAGATAATTGATGATGATTGAAATGAAATTGATTTAAAAGAAGATTTAGACATAGTACAATTGCAAGATAATCAAATGACTGATTTTGGTTATTTAATGAATAAAATAAAAGAAAAAATTTCAACAGTATATTGAGTACCTGTAACATTAATTAATTCAGAAAAAGATTCAACTCATAAAAATGCATCAGAATATTACAAATTCTTACTTAAAGAAATTGGTAAAGATGAAATTAAATTCATGGCAATATTAAACGACATTATTAAAGAAAGATATTGAGAATGATATGAAATAATGATATCTAAAGAATGATGATATTTAAGTATGGAAGATTTAGAATATGTAGTTAAAGCTGTAGACAGTTGATTAATGACTAGATATGATTGAATTAAACAATTATGATTGAATACAGATTATACTGAATCAGAGATAAAAGAATTGAAAAAATTGAATAATCCAAATGAAACAATTAAAGAAGCAGAGACAACAAACGCAGAAGAACAACCAATTGAAAACAATATAGAGATTAAAAAAGAGAAAAAGAAGATAAATAAGAAAAGTTAAAAAATTATTACTTAAATACATAGCCATAGAAACTTGTTAAACGGCGTTTAAACATGAAATAAAATTAATTTAATATAAAAAGATTAAAGCAGTAGAAATACTTGCTTTTTTCTTAAGTTTTAAAAATTTGAAAAATTTTTCAGGTAAAATTGTCTTTTCTATTATAAATATGTATATCAAAAAATAGATATACATAATTCGATATCAGTATAGTGTATTAATTAAATCAATTCAATTCATTCAATTCATTCATTTCATTCACTTTGATTATTTCTAACAATAGAAAATAATCCACGGTATAAGATATTATATAATAATATTAATTAATACACTTAAAAAAATTATATAATATCAATTAAAATACTAGCTATTTAAATAGTTAGTATTTTTTTCAGGAAAAATTTTGTTTTCTATTATAAAAATGTATTTATTATTTATTTCCTAATTTTATTACGCATGCAAACAAAAAAACTGAACACGATTGATTTATCTAATAAATCAATTTCTTTAGTGTTATATCTAACAAAAAAATTAGATATGTTGTATGAAAATAATTCAATTGATAAAATTGAAAAATTACTTTACTTTATTCAATCACGAAATTTGTGACAATATTGAGATCCAATTATTGAAGACAAATTTGCAGTTGATAATGAAAAAATAGTTGTATTGTTAAAATTTAAAGAATTTTACAGAGTTTATTGAACAAATTATGATACAATTATAGACAGATTAAAGAAATGATTTTGAAGAGATATAGTAAATAAATTAGATGTTAGAAGATATTTAAAAACTTGTGAAATAAATCATGTTGATTATGTAGTTAATGAAATATGAAGCAAAAATGATAAATATTTAAGATCATTAGCATATAAGTGCTATGAAATAAAAGATCAAATTAAAATTTATAGAAATAATTTAAGAGATAAAAGAATGGCAATAATTAAAGAAGATTCCATGAAAAGAGAAAATAATTGAATAATTGAAAAAATTAAAAAATCAAAACAAAACTGAAGATATTTATTTGACTGTTTCTACTAATACATTGTAAATAATAATTAAAATACTAGCTATTTCGATAGTTAGTATTTTTTTAAGGTAAAATTGTCTTTTATATTATAAATATGTAAAAAGATTAAATTATTTTATTTTCTTATTAAATTACAAATGTTCAAAGTTAAAAAATCAACAGATGAAAAAACTAAAAACACGCGAAATAATAGAATACAAGAAATGAAAACATTGCAATTTGAATTTAATGAAGCTAGAAAAAATTGAGACAAAATTAAAGAAGATGAGATATTTATGAAGATATTTAAAAAGTTTGAGCCATTTATAAAAAGTTTTTTAAATATAAGATACTGAAATTCTGACTGAATATATCTATATAAATATTGATTCATTGAAGATTATTTGCAAGAGTATAAATTTCAATTATTGAGAAGAATATCAGATTATTGAAATATACATGATTGAAAATTAAGATGACCATGACTTAAAAAATTTGAAGATTGATGAAATTTAATGAGTATTTGAATTTTATTAATTCAATCAGTTTATCAAAATGTATTATGAAAATATAAAGAGGTGCAGAAAACAGACGCATATACAAAAAATTGATGTGATTATTTTTGTGACGTAAATAGCAGAGTAAAATGAGTTAGTGATGATTTACAAATTGAAGATATTATAGAAGATTATAAAGCAGAAGATAATTTGAAAAATTTAACATTTATTGATGATTTAAAAAAATTAATAATTGATTTCTATATTTTATGAAGAAAAAATTGAACATTAAAAGTAAGTTATCAACGGGTTAACTATATTAAAAGAGAATTAAGTAAAACAGAAGAAATTGATGTACTTATAAAACACATAAAGATGATGAGAAAATGAACAAAAGAAAAATTTAAAACTTATTTAAAAAATAATTTATTATAATAAAAAATAATATGAGTAAAAGAAATATATATTATTCTAAATATATTGAACCAATTGAAGAAGATAAATGAAAAGTATTATCATTTTCAGCATTAGAAATAGTATATAATGAAAATTGAATGTTAAAAAGAGAAAAACAAAAAAAAGAAGAAGAAGCATTAAAACAAAGAATGGTAAAAAGCATGTCAAATAAAGTAAAAAAACAAATTAGATGTAAAAAACAAAAATTAAAAAATATTACAGATGTTGAAGAATATGCAGAAGAATTAGCAGATTATGTTGAATATTGTATTGATAAATGTCATACAGTTGAAGATTTAAATTATTTAATTTATATAACAAATAAATGAGAAATAGTAAGAGAACAAAAATTAAACATCAAGTAATTGAAGACGCTAAAGCACTTGAACAAAGATTAGATATTGATTATAACAGAGTACCAAAGAAAAATATTGACTTATTTCCTAAGCAAATGGAAGTAATAAAAGATATATTAGATAATTCTGAAAATTGTAAGAGATATATATTAGTTGGATGATGAGCAAACTGATGAAAAACTTATTGAATAGTGCATTGAATAATATTCTCATGCATGAAATACAAATGAATTAAGTGGTGTGCATGAAGAAGCACAGTACAACAAACAGACAGGTCATTAAGATTAACAATTAACAAAGCATTAACACAATGGTGATATAAATTATGAAATAAATGAAGCTGATGAAAAACTGTAGTAAATTGACATTATTATTTTGATGCTTCAAAAAATTATTATCATTTTGTTAATGGTTCTGAAATTCGGTTATTATCGTTTGGTAGAATTCCATCAGATCCAGATTATGAATTTTTATCGTGACAAGAATATACTTATTGTTATATAGATGAAGTACAAGATTGAGTAGAAAAGCAAGCTGTTGACATTATAACAACCAGATTAAGACATATGACAACAGAATACAAGATAGTACCAAAAGTTATAATGAGTTGTAATCCAAAAAAATGCTGGATTAAAGACGAATTTTACGACCCATGGATGAATTGAATAGAAAAGAAAGACAATAAATTTATTCAAATGCTTTATACAGATAATTATTCAATAGATCAACAAGCATACGCTGAACAAATTCTAAGTACATGAAATAAAGTAGCAATTGAAAGAAAATTAAAATGAAATTGGGAATATGAAGACATACAATGAAAACTATATGAATATGATGATTTAGTAAGAATGTTTTCACAAGATGAACCAGAAATTGATTTATCAATAATGTGATTAATTGATGCGCATTTAGATGATAAATATTTATTAACAATAGACCCTTCTGGAAATTGAAAAGATAGAGCTGTATGTTTTGTATGGAAATGATGGGAAATAGTTGACAGTATTATTATGACTGGTGCTGTTGATTGAGTAAAGTTTAAAAATAAAATATTAGAAATGAAAGAAAAATATTGAATAAGAAATAAATATATTGTTAATGATTGTAACTGAATTTGATGACATTTATGAAATGAATTAAATGCAACAGAAAAACATTTAAATGATTGATTAAATACAATTTTAGCATATTATGCACAATGAACAGAATTATCAGAATGATTTAAATCAGAGAGAAAAAAGTATTGAATGTTAAGAGATCAGTGTTTTCGATTGTTAAGAAATTATATTAAAAGAATAAGAATAAAAGATGAAAAATTATTTAAATACAAAGATCAAATAATTGATGAATTAGATGTAGTTACACAAGTCGATATGGATAATGATGCTGAATTAATTAAAATATTACCTAAAAAAGCAATTAAAGCAGTAATTGATGCAAGTTCTCCAGATTTATGAGATAATTTCAGTTTTAGAGTATATGCTGAATTAAGACATGCAAGCCGCAGAAATATAGATATTAATAAGATAAGTCAAAAAATTAATGAGAGAGTATTTAAATGATATAGAAGTTTTTAAAATTTTTTCAGAAATTTTTTGATTTCTATTATAAATATGAAAAACAAAATTGATTTTTAATTTTTATTTCCTTAAATTAATAAAATGGTTGATACAGTACAACAAAATTGAGAACAAGTTGTTGATATTCTTAAAATTTCTGATAAAGTGCAAAGGAAAGCGCAAGAAATATCAAAAATTTTATGAGTTCAATGAGAAGAATTTAATATTACACTAGTAATATTGATGTTAGATTTCTTTGAAATGAAACAAGAAATTGAAGAAATTTCAGAAGAAGACAAAAAATTATTCTATGAAAAGTTAAATGAATATTATAAGAAAGAATTAGAAGAGATAGAAGCAAATAATTTTAGAGAGAAAATCAATTTTAAAGATATAATTGATGTGAAACAATTTGAAAAATCTGATGATTGGTTATGATTAGTATTCCAACAATTATCAAATATGAACAGTAGAAAGAATAATTGAGTATATTTTACACCAAGAGAGATATGAAGATTATGCTCAAAGATTGCGATGATTTGAAAAAATAAAGAAGATATTGAAAGTGTATACGATCCAACAAATTGAACAAGCTGATTATTACTAGAATTTTGAAAATTGTTTTGAACTGATAAGACTAAATATTATTGACAAGAGATTTCAAAAGCTTCTACAAATATTTGAGAATTGAATATGTTCTTAAATCTTACAAAATTTGAAAATATTTGAATTGTACAAGGTGATACATTATATGATCCAAAGCAAACAGATAAAAAATTTGATGTAGTTATATCTAATCCACCTTATTCACTTCCATATAATAAAGATGATGAAAAATTAAAGAATGATCCAAGATTTGAAGGTAGAACATATTCACCAAATAAAGCAGCTGATTGGATGTTTGTTCGGCATTCTTTGTATCATTTAAAAGATAATTGAATTTGATGTTTTGTAGTATTTCCATGAATCTTATACAGAACATGAAATGAACAAAAAATTAGAAAAGAAATTTTAGAAATGTGAATTATTGAGAGTGTTATTATATTACCAGATAATTTATTTTATTGAACTTGAATCTCTCCAGCTGTAGTTATATTAAAGAAAGATAAAAAAGATGATAAAATTGTATTTATTGATGCAACTAAGTGATGTGTTAAAAAAGCAAAAAACAATTTATTATTAAATGAAACAATTGATGATATTGTTAAAGTAATTGAGACTAAAGAAGAAATTAACAATGAAAGAATAAGATCAAAAATCTGCACACCTGATAATATAGTAGCAAATGATTATGATTTGTCAGTAAATAAATATGCTGAAAAAGAAGATACAACAGAAAAAATTGATATTAAAGAAGTAAACAGACAATTATTTGAATGAAGATTTAGAATCGATCAATTAAGAGATGAAGTTGATAATATAGTTGCAATGATTGAAAATTGAACTTATTGAACTGAAGATGAAGCAGAAGAAGCAAAGAAATTAGAAAAATCAAAATGATATGAATATTTTAAGTTAGTAATGTTAAAATTATCTCAATCATTGCCAGAAGATAAAAAAGAATTATACAAACAATTGAAACTTTCAGAAAGAAAAGAATTATTTAGTATTTTCGATGAATCTTTTTGAAACAACGAGCAACCAAAAGAAGAAAACAATTAATGCTATTTCTTGCAAGAACTTACATAATTAAAACAAAACAATTAACAAAACACAAAAGCTACAAAAAAGATACTATTAATTTAGTATCTTTTTAATTTTTGCAATATTTTGCCAAATTTATAAAATATTTTTAAAATTATAAAGATGTAGACAAAAGTCTACTGATTGTAATAATATAAGAAATTAATGTAATTTAGTGCAAAGAGAATACTATTAATTTAGTATTCTTTTTGTTTACTCAAAAAATTAAAAAAATAATCTATAATAAATATATGCTACTATCAATACAAGAACAAAAGGAACAAAACATAACTTTCAAAATACAGCAAAGAGAATACTATTAATTTAGTATTCTTTTTGTGTTTTCAAAATTTGCTCTTATTAATCTGTTTTTTGCCGTTTAATTTCATTTTTAAAGTTTTTTAATCTTTTTATATTGAGCACATTAAAAAACTCAATTAATTAAGAAAAATGAAAAAAATTAAAATAATAATAAAATAGAATTAAAAATATTTATCTAAAGAAAATGAATTATGTGAGATTTTTTAACACAATTAACTACATTTATTAGTTTACTAGCTGAACAAGGTTGGTTAGTTCCATTAGCTTTGATAATGTTATCAGCTACTTACATGACTTATATATTAATTAAATATTTTCAAAAGAGAATAGAATTAAAATTAAAAGAAAAAGAAAAAGAATGAAATTTAAATAAATATGATATTGATTTAGAAAATCATTTCATGTTTTCAGAATATTTATTGTCAATTAATAAAGTAGATACACTTGAATTAAAATGATGAAATCAAAAAAATAAAATTTGTAGAGATTTTTTGAAAAGTTATATTTACATTATTGAAGAACACTACAAAAAATTAATAGATGAACTAAGAGAACAATTTTGAGACGACATTGAAAAAGATTTAATTGATAATGATGTGCTATATAAGAAAGTATTGGAAACAGAATGAAAAATTGAAGAAGATTTGAATGAAAATAGTAAAATATTATGAATTCCAGCTGAATATCTTATATGATTCAAAAAATGGAATAAATATCAATTAGAAACGAAAAGAAAGCAACAAATGTTAATAATTAAGGACGATCACTTCACAACTGAGATGAAATTGTCTATAATATTAACTATAGAGCAAGGTAATTTGAATAGTTTGTTTAATAATATTGAATTAACTTCAGCAGAAATTAATTGAGACCTTGAAGAAACTGAATATGATGAAAAATTTGAAAAAAATATTATAATTATAAATTAAAAGAATAAAATTTATATATCAATACAAAAAGTATGGAAAAAAGATTTATAAAAGGGTATGCACTTACTGATTATAAAATGTTTGGTAATTCATCTTTTTGATGATGAAAATTAATTATTAGAGTAAATTGATTTGATGAAAAACAATTAAATCAATGGTTAAAAAACAATCCAGCAATGTTTTACAATCATAATAGTGAAGTACCTGTATGAAGTTGGACAAAAATTGAAAAAACAACTAAAGAAATAGATTGATGAGAAGTTGATGCACTATATATAGAATGAGAAGTAACTAATAATATTGATATTGAATGATGAACAAAATTGTTTGACTTAATTGATAATAAAAGTTTAAGATGATTATCAATTACAAATAAAGTACTAGAATCAAAATTAACACAAAATTGAGTAGAAGTATGATGATATGATGAAAAAGAATGATGATATTACTGTTTTGATAATATTGATTTTGATAAAGCAATTGATGAAGAAATTACAAAATCAGAAATCATAGAAGTGTCATTAGTTACTATTCCTAACAATATAGAATCAACATTTGAAAAGCAAGAAGTAACAAGCAAAGAAGAGCAAACGCAAGAGAATGCAAAAAAATGAGAATTAAAAAACAATTATAAAGATGATAACACATTATCAAAGAATATTAACATTTTAAAAAATTGATTTGATAACTGACTTAAAAAAGTAATTATTAAATCAGAAAATAAAAATTTAATATTAAACAATTATTTTATTTTACAAAACGATTCAAACATGACAATTGAAGAATTAGCAGCAAAGTTAGAAGAACTTGCAGCACAATTTGCAGACGCAATTGCAAGAATTGAAGCAGTTGAATGAAAAATTGATTGAGTTAAAGACGAAGTTAAGGCTGATTTAGTTGAAGAAGTTAAAGATACAGTAGTAGAAGAAGCTAAAACAGATGTTAAAGATGCTATTGTTGAAGAAGCTAAAGCTGAAGTAATTGATGCAACTAAAGAAGAAATTAAAACTGAAGTAGCTGAAGAAGTTAAAGATGCAGTAGTTGAAGAAGTTAAAGACGAAGTTGAGACAATTAAAGAAGAAGTTAAAGACGAAATCAAAAAAGAAATCAACAGCTTTAAAGATGAACAATTAAATGTTTATAAGAACAAGCTAAAAGAAATTGCTTCTAAACAAGAAGTAAATTCATTCAAAAAAGAAGCTGAAGTTAAAACAGTTTCTGAATTATTCGGTAGATAATTTGATTTAAATATATTATCACCAAAATTATTTAATTATTTGTTTATTTGTTAAACCATTTTATTTATATCATTAAAATTAGAACACCATGAAAGATTTTAAAAAGTGTTATAATTCTAAAACTATGGTTAAGAATGAAAGAACTTGACTATATGAAGTAAGAAACCAATACAAGAAAATGAAGCTTAACGACTTCATTACATCAAACGAATTCGTAGACGATGTAACAGACAAATCATTTGACGATATGATGTCAGATAACGTAGAATTACTATTATCTCAAAGAAAAAGTATTCTTAATGATGTTATTCTTAAGAGAAACATCTTAGATCTTGAAGGAACTACATGAGATTCAGTTAAATATGAATTTGATTGACTTATCATTCCTATGCAAAACGCTTACGGAAGTTTAGCTAATCAAGCTACATATCAATATACTACATGATATACTTCTGATGCTGACACTCTTAGAATGATTACATCAGATGTAGCTGTAAATACTTTGAAAGCTGAATATGCAGTTACTAACAATTTGTTAGAGGATACATTCTACAATGTTTGGGAGAAAGTTCAAAGAACTATAGTAGAATCATATCTTAGATCTTTTGATAATGCTTATTATCTAGGATTGTACAAATCATTGAATCAAGCTGATCCAGATGTAAGTTCAACTTATGATCCTTTGAATGCAGTAAGTCAATTATGAACTACAATTGATGTTAAATCATTAATTAATATGATTAAAGAATTATGAGCTGATACATGAAGCGAAAGAGAAGAATTAACATTCCATATGAATAATAACTTATACCTTGAATTGTTAAAAGATGAAGGAGTTAGGAATTCTGCTTTCTTCTGAAGAGATGAAGTTAATGCATCTGGACAATTGAAATCAGTTCTATGAGTAAGAATTTATGTATCTGAATTAGCTAATGCTAGCTTGTTACCAGAATGATTTACAAGTGTTGAAGAACCAGTTATCTTCCTTACAAATGACAGATATTCAGTAGTTGGATTTAAGAGAAATCTTACAGTTGAAGATGAATATTCAGCTAGAAAATGAGCTACATATGTAGTTGGAACTACTAGATACTGATTAACAATCTTAGAGAACTACAAGATGTGGAAAGAATCAATCGATGTAAATTGAGCTGATTGAAATATGAACTTTGTAGTAGTAGCATGAATTTATCAAGCTGCTAATTCAGTATCAGATTGAGATTAATTATTAAGATATAAATTATTTTAATTTTTTAAAATATTATTACAATGACTAAAAGTTGAAAAAAAGCAAATAAAAAAGCACAACCTAAGAATGTAGAAAAGAAAATTACACCAGTAGCAAAAGAAACACCAAAGAAAGAAGAACCAAAAAAAGAAGCACCTAAGAAAGCAGCAAAACCTTTCACAGAATTAACTGATAAAGAGTTTGTACTACTTAGAAGATAATTAATTAGATAGTAAAAAGGAAATAAATATAATTAAAAATCAAAGAAGGTCTACTATTAATTTAGTAGATCTTTCTTTATACTTAAAAAATTATTCAATTAAATTCACCGCATAAAATCATGTTTTTTGCCGTTTAATCTTATTTTTAAAGTTTTTTAATCTTTTTATATAGATGAAGTTAAAAAACTTAGTTAAATAATAAAATTAATAAAAATGAATTAAAAAGCAATCAGAAGCAAAAAAATGACCAATTAAAAAGAATTATAAAAATAATTTAAATCAATAGAAATAGTAAATGAATAAAAATCAAAAAGTTAAAGACGAGTCATCAAAATTAAAAAAGTGATTTCCATTTTGATATAATCAAGTAAATGAATTTGATGATGTGTATGTTATTATTCATCATACAGTAGGTTGAACACTTGCATCAATAAATAAATCACATAAATTAAGATTTTACGACAATCAAACGAATAAACAACCAATTTGAAAAGTAAATTGAAAGATTACAGATTTTCCTTATATTGCTTATCATTATATTGTAATGAGAAATTGAGACATATATCAAAACAGATGACACGATCAAATTTGATATCATGCAAGTAATTGGTATGTTAATAACAGGTCAATAGCTATTTCATTTGATTGAAATTATGAAAACCAAGAATTAACAGTAGTTCAAAAGGAAGCACTTCAAAAAATATTGAATAAAATTAAAAACGAATATAAAAAAGAAATTAAAGTATATGGACATAGAGATGTATGAAATGATTATACAGCATGTCCGTGAAAAAATATTTATAAATTAATGAATGAAATTAATAACATGGCTAATAATTGAAATAATAAAACATCATATTACAAAGAAATATTTGAAAAAGAATATAATTGACAATCAACAGTCTATAAAAATATTGAATTAGCTAAGGAACAATTACAAATAGATACAGTAGAAAAAGAGAATTGGTTTTATTTCTTATTAATATGATTAGAAAGAGCTAAAAATAATCAATAAATAAATAGCTCTAATCACCGAGAAAACGCGTGTTTAACAGAATTTTAAAACTTTTTAATCTTTTTATATTAAAGAAGATTAAAAAACATAAAAAATAAAGATTTATATCAATAAAATTAGAAAAATGTTTAAAAACATTTATATCCAAGACAATGCAGCAAATAATCAAGCTATTTATGAATCTTTGAAGTCTAGCGAATTAGATAGACAAGATTTTTATACATGGTTTAAAAGTAAATTAAATTATACAGAGACAAAGACAGAAGCACAAATTAAAGCAGAGTACACTGAATTTATTTATGATGTAATTTGAAGACTTCAATACAGTTCAGCTTTTTCAATTGAATTGCATAATGATACAGATCACAAAAATGTATATGAATTAGTTGCTTGAAATATAATTAAATGATTTAAAAATATTTGATTATGTTCATTTAGTTGAACAGTTGAAGAAACTCAAAGCGAAGACTATCAAATTGGAGATACTATTAAATTTGATATATTAAAAGATTTTAAAGTAAATAAAAATTGAGATATTACATTATTAAACGAAGATAAAGAGATTCAAAAAGTAAAAATTAATATAAATAAATTTGATTCTGAATATGATTTGAATATGATTGGTAAATATTATAGGAATAGATGATTAGAAGTATTTATTAAATGTTGTGAAGTTAATTACATTCAAAATACTGCAATTAGTAAATTAAATTCAGGAATTAAAGAAACTAAATCAGAATCAGTTAATTGAATTTCAGTATCTTATGCAGATAATGAACAAAGTAATGCAATTAAAGCAATTCTATGAGAATTTACAACTGTTGAAGATTTAATTAATGATTATGTTAATCAATTATTAGAATTAAATAAAAAGTATATTAATGAAGCAAATAACGAGATGTATGGAATTTCACATAGATTTGTAGTTTTATAAAATTATTTCTATAATAAAGATGATATACAATACAGAAATTAAATCAATAAATAAAACTGAAGTAAATATTAAAGGAGTATTTTGAGAAGAAGAAGTAAACGAAGAGACATGAGCAATAAAAAGAATAACAACATTGTATATTGATTTTAATGATAATTACAACGCATTAAAAGCATATGTAGAATGAAAAAATCAAACAATAGATAACTCAGTTATATTTAATGAAAAAGATTTATTATTATTGAAATCAAAACAGTTTAAATTTGAAAATGTGTTTGAAGTTAAGAATGTTGACTTTATTGATTGAGTATGATTGAAATTTATAAAAATTGAAATCAATAATGATGCTGTATTTAATGTTTAATTTTATATTAATTAATTAATTCAATGAAACCAAGAAAAACTAAAACATGAACAACAGTCGCAGTGAATATAAATAATGAAGCAGAAGAATTAACTCTAGCACAAACACAAGCAATTTTAGAAGCTTATTTACAAACAACTAATGTGAATAACTGAACTAAAAATGCTTTATTCATAGTAATGGATGAAATTGTTAAAAAATTAATAGCAAAGAAGAAAACAGACACAATTCAATATAGTATTAAATTTGGTCAAAATCAATTTCTTGTAGATTTATCAACAAATGAAAAGAAATTAATTAAAAAGACTGAATTATGATATTGAGATGAACAAAATTCAACAATTACAATAGTATTAGATTCAGAAAGCTGGAGTAGAATTGATTGAAATAGTAGTAGTTGTAATTGAAGAATGTCAGTTGAAATCAGATCAATAACTGAAAACAATGATAGCGATATAGCTTTACCATTATTTAATGTATTGCAATTTAATGATTTCACTAAATATAATTCATTATATTTCAGAAATTTGTCAGTTAATAACGATTTTTCTGAGTCATATTGATGATGAATATTAACAGTGTTATCAATAGATTACACATTATTAAGAAAATTCAATGAAGTCTAAGAATTTAAATAATATTTTAATAACATGAGTAAAATTTATATTAACTTTAATCCAATATTAGAAAAAACATTAGCTGCTATGATGGATTCAAGTGCTCATGTTATTAGTACGTGATTATGATACAGAGTATGAAATACTGAAGATTCTGTATATTTCTTAAAACATAGCACAAAGAGATACAACAAAAAAAGCTATCAAAGAAAAATAAGAGAAAGAAAAAGACGATATTACATTAAACGATTAGATGAATGATTATATTACTTCAGAAAGTGAATGCAAGATTGAACAATATTAAAAGCAACAAAAAACGCCTTTAAAGCTGAACTGAATGAAGAATTGAAAAAATATAAATAATTATAAATAAAATAAAAAAATCATATTTATTTAATTAATAACTAACTTAAATGACTTTAAAACCTATGATATGAGCAAAACAAACTATTATGCTCTGAAAAGAATCAGTAAGCTGAGAATGAATGACTACATCAACTAATAATGTATTATTTCCAAAAATCAGCTGAAACTTAGAACCAAAAACTACTTTCGTAAGTGATGACGCAGCTCACTGAACCATTGTACAATCATTTGCAGAAAGATTAGTTGATGCTTATACTGATATTACTTTAAATGGTAATTTATCTTTTACTAATGTTAGAACTCTTATAGCTGCTTTAACATGAAGTGATTGATGAACATGATGAAATACATATACATTAGTAAATAATAACACTCATCCAACTTATGTAATTACACAAGTAACATGAGATTATTTGGAAAACTGATGAGAGATTGAAATTTATTCAGCTGCATATTCTGCAATGAATACATTTTGAATTACTGCTAATACTAATGATTTTGTTAAATTTGATACTAATTTCTTAGGATCTAAACCAGAAGAAGTAACAACAACAAACTTAGTAAATAGAATTAAATCACAATTAGCAAGTGAACAAGCTAGAGATACATCAGCTAACACGATAGACTTTTCACAAATTAAAATGTATTTATGAGAAGCAGCAAGTGTTACAGCTTTCAATAATGCAATTGATTGATATAATGATTGAGAACACGATATTGACCCAACATTAGCACCATTGAACATTTCTTCACTTTCTTTGAACTTTAATAAGAATGTTGAACAAGTTGGACAAATTTGAACATATGCAAAAGAAGCATACAACAAACAATTCTCAATAGATTGATCATTTGAAAAATTAAAATTCCAAGATTCATTTAATTATGAAGATAACGTAAATAAAGATTTAATGATGAGAATAGATTTCTATGATTTGAACAAAACTGAAATAGTATTCTCAATATTACTTGGTAAAGTAAATTTGACAGAGAAAACTACAAGTGATTGAGTATGAGATTTAGTATCTGAAAATATTACCTTTAAATGATTATTCAGTTGAGTACAAGCTGAAACACTTATAATTGATACTACTAATTTATCAAGTTATGAATCTTAGAATTAAATTGATTTAAAATCTGCCCCAAATAACGCGTAAAACGGCGTTTAAACAGAAAATAAAATTAATTTAATAAAAATAATTAAATCAATTAAAAAACTTTTAAAATTTAAACTATTACATTAATGTCAAAAAATACAATCGAATTAAAAAAATTAAATTGAGAAGTAATTGAAATAAAAAAATCACCAATTACAGTGAATGAATGGATAGCAATAACAGAGAATGTAGAGAAGAAGAAGCAAAATATTAATAATACTACTATATTAATAAAAGAATTGATTAAAGTAAGATGTAATTTGACTGAAGAAGATTTTAATGAAATTGATATAGCAGAATTGAGAAATATCTCATCAGATCTATTTAATTACGTAATAGACTGAAAAGATGAAGAAAATAACGAACAAAATTAATATAGTTTTAAATAATTGAAAAACTATTGAAATTGAAAGAAAAAAAATAACAGTTAATGACATATTAGAAATAAATGAATTAACAGAAGAATATTGAATAACTGATATTGTAAAATTCTGAAAAGTACTATTAATATTAAAATACTGATTAAAAGATGAAGATTTTAATAATATATCAATAAAGGAATTAAACAATACACTAAAGAAATTGTATAACATTAATGAATTAGATGAAATAGTGTTATATTCCTTTATTGATATAATAAGAGTAATGAATGTTAATCTGAAATATAAAAAAAATTTTATGGAATTATGAATTGAAGAGATTAAAAATATGACAATAAAACAATTTAAAGAAATTGAAAAATGAATAGATAAAATAGAACGAGAAAGAACAAAAGAAGAGCAAAATAAAAGAAATGAAAAATTAAAGAAAATAGCAAAGTATTAAATTTATTTATTAAAAAAATCTAAAATATGGATGATAAAATGTATGTTGATCTAATATTAAAATGAGATTTTGATGATGGAATAACTCAAAAATTTAATACAGCTTTTAAAGATATAGATAAATGAGTAGAAAAAACACAAAAATGAATAAAATGATTAAGCACAGCTGCTATGAATATTAATCTGAGATCATTTAAAAAGTATTTTGACTTTTTAAGAAAAATGATAACAGATATTATAAAAGATTCAGATGCATATTTTAATACATTAGCTCAAAATTTTGATAAATTATTAACAGAAAGAGAAAAATTATACAAAGAATATTCTTTAGAAGAGTCAGCATATTTAGACCCATGATTACAATGAAAATTACAACAATATAAAAATTTACTATTATCAACAAAACTCTCTGAAGTTTCTTATTATAGTTGAATTTATTGATGAAGTGCTGAAGAGATTACTGCAACACAAGAATCACTATTAAAAAATTCATTTAAATATTTTTGAGATATTTTAGAACAATCAAATGATCAACAAAAAACAGATTTCTTAAACATTGTACAATATGCTAAAAGTATTCTATGAATTGACGAAAAATGAATAAAAAATATATTAGATGAAGCAAATGTTACAGAAGTATGAGATGTATTAAAAGTATTGTTTACTTTAGTAAAAGAAAGCAATAATTTAAGTGAAGATCAATTAAAAAAATTACAAGATACAACAGCAAATGATGAAAATATTTTCCAATACTTAACAATAATATCAAACCAAGCTGAATGATTACTTGATAAATTTAAAACATTTGATAAAGCTGAAACTTGAAAAAAAATTATTCAATGATTATGAGAAGATGAAAAATATAAATTAGCTACAAGTTTATGAATTCAAGTAGATCGTGCAAGAATTTGAGAAGTTTGATATCAAAAATGAATAAATCAACAATTACTATGAATTATAAAAAATTTCAGTGATGAAAATTTTGCTAAATTATTATCAAAAACAGTAGACACAAGAAAAGAGTTTAAAGATATATTTTGACAAGATATAGAAGATCAACAAGAAAGAACAAAGCAATTAGATGCATTAGTAAAATATTATAGTAAAGAACAACCAGAATACTTAGAATATTCACTTAATGAATTTAATTCAATGTTAGCAGTTTTAGCTGATGAACAAACTCTAAAAAATAGCAATTGAATTAAAGAGATGGTTGATACAATTAATTGAGTTAGTATTAATAAATGGGATGTGATTGCTGATACTATTAAAATGTATGAAACATCATTATGAGATTTATGATGAAAAATTTGAATAGCTTTAAAAGATTTAAATGATTGAGAAAAAGAATTGCATAATGTTGCAATTGATCTTACTAATTATAGAATGTATCAATCAGATTCAGAATTAAGAGCAAATTTACCAGTTGCAATAGATTTATTAGGTGAACAATCTATGCAATCATTAATTTGAAAATATACATGAAGACAATTAGATCAAAGACAATTAGCACAATTTTTTGACTTAAACCCATGAAAAGCATTAGATGAAACTTATAGATTATTACAAACATACAAATGATATTTACTTGATATATCAAGCAGATCAGAAACTAGTAAATGAGATATAGCAAAAGCTGAAATGTTCATAGATGCAATTAATAAAATAGCTGAAAGAATAAATCCAAATGCATATGTAGTTAATGAAAAATGAGAACAAGTACAATATTTACAAGTTCAAAATTTTCAAATGCGAGCACAACCAAGCTGAACTGCTACAAACATACAAAACGCACGTTAAAAACTTTTAAAATTAATTAAATAAATATGGCTTCACAAGATACTAAATTATTTGAATTATCAATATGACAAGAGCAATGAGATTGAACTACAAATTTTATTAATTTGACTAGTCAAAATCTTGCTATAATTTCTGACACTAATTTATTCAATATGGCTTCACAATATATTGAAACTACACCAAATACTTGATATTGATGAAATATTAATTTAGCTAATAGAATTTGAACAAGGAATTTAAAATTTTCGTGAATTATTAAAGGGTCATCAATGTCTAATTTGCAAAGTTTAATAAGAAGATTAGAATTATATTTATCAACATGATTTGTAGTTAGAATAACTGCATTAAAAAATATTATGTTTTGAGCTGCTACAACTAATACATATTTCAGAAATTGTAGATTAAATAATTGAGATATATTTGAATTTCAACCAACTACATTGAATGTAGTTAAATTTAATTTTGATATTACTTGTGAAGACTGATATTGAGAAAATACTACAACTAATACAATTTGATCTGCTTCTATTAATATATGAGATCAAACAGATTATGCTTATAAACCAGAAACATGAACATTATTAACACCCACTAAAGTAGTTATTAATCTTACTTGAACAAGTTATACTGGTGAAATTGCTTATAGAATTATGAATAGTAAATATGATGATAAGATAAGTAGTCAACAATTTACAATGAGTTGATACAATCAGGTTATAATTGATTGTAATGATAAAAATCCACAATTCTATTGATATAATACAACTACTTGAAATAAGTACTTAATTCCAGCATTCTGAAACTTTCCAAGATGAGTATTACCTGAAATCAATAATTATATCAGAATTTACTTCTCTGCAAGTTCATCTATATCTAGTTACTCAATTACTTATAGAGATAGATTTTAATTAATAAACAATTACATTAATGGCGTATATGAATGACATATTTGAATTACAAGACTTCCAATTAAATAATTTTGAATATTCTGGTAATAGATATATTTTTAAAATTATGGAAATTTGAGTAAATCAGACAACATTTGAAAAAGAAGAGACGCTATTACAACAATTTACAGATGTTAATTTAATGTGATGATTTTCTTTTAGTAATTATATTTATCATGGTTTAAATAGTTTAAACATTAGATTCATAGGTGAATTGAATTTCAATATTAGTAATAAAACTTATTTAATTATATCAGAACAAGATAAGAAGAGTTGAAAAGAATTTGAAATATTTAAAGGTCAAATTACTCAAAAGATTGAATTTTTCCAAGATAAATACGATTGAAAAATTACTCAATTAGTTGTAAAAGATAATATTAAAACACTTTGAGACGTCTATGCAGCTAATGACATAGGTGAATACGAATATGAAGAAAATAACAAACCAATGTTAGCTCTATTAAACAGATATGTAAACTATGCTAATTTGAAATTATTTTGATGCAATGAAGAAACATTAACTGCTCAACAATTTGCAGCGCTTAAATGAGTTTTGTTCACTGTCTCACTTGATCTTACTCAAGCTAAAATAAATGAATACACAGCAACTACTTCATCATTCAAAGTAGCTAACAATACTGTCTGAGAAGTTATTAATAATATTATTACCAGAAGCAATTCTGATTTAATTTATTATGTTGATGGTGATAATGTTATTCACATATCTTCAAAGAAGATGCAAGACAATAACAACAATAAAAGAGTATATCAATTTATTAAATGAAGTTATTGATGTACTAATATTCAAGTAAGTACAAATATGGAAGAGATTAAAAACTCAATTAGAGTATATTGGGATGCATATGCTGATCCATGAACTGGATATGTAGAAGAAAAAGATACTACTTCAATTGCAACATATTGAGAAAAAGAATTAGTTATAAAAGATTTTGAATTAAATGAAGCAGATGCAAGAGCTTATGCATTAAGACAATTAGAAGAATTAAAAGAACCAACTTATAATATTGTAGTAGATACTATAAGACAATGAAATTTCAATGTATGTTATGATTTTGATTGAAATTCCATATGAGTTTGAAGTATTCAACCAGGTGATTTCATCATGTTGGGTAATATATGAGATTCACATATTTGAAGCACTGAATTAAGTAATATGTATGTATGAAAAAAATTTATTGTTAATAGAGTTGATTATTCAAACGATTCTATTAAAATAACTTCATCACCTTATTTCGATTTTTCTCAACCAATTGCGAGCCGGGTTGAAGAAGCGTTAAAAAAAAAAGAAAAAAAGCAAAAATAATA
>Ga0265298_10001330_pt1 | contig 36493 bp, 21 predicted proteins | sample AusTroGonzalo_MG_3_FD_193486 | JGI IMG/M metagenome (GOLD analysis project Ga0265298, IMG submission 193486) | Bovine rumen microbial communities from tropical cattle in Woodstock, Queensland, Australia - Gonzalo_01 | ecosystem: Host-associated > Mammals > Digestive system > Stomach > Rumen ...
CCGTGGTTTTGGTAGCTTTATTGTTAAGAAGCGCGCTCAGAAGACCGCTCGTAACATCTCTAAGAACACTACCCTGATTATCCCAGAGCATAACATTCCTGCTTTCAAGCCAGCTAAGACTTTCACATTGCAGGTAAAGAAATAATTTATTAACCCTTTAATTTTTCAGAAGCTATGCCAAGCGGTAAGAAGAAAAAAAGACATAAAATGGCTACGCATAAGCGTAAGAAAAGACTAAGAAAGAACAGGCATAAGAGCAAGTAAACATTTCTTGGTCTGAATTGAGATAAATATAAAGGACAAATTTGAGTGTTTCCTGTTCAAGTTTGTCCTTTTATTTATAGTAACAACAGCATTTGTCTCAACAGACAAAAGTGATCTTTAATTTATTAGTAAAAGTAACCCAGTGACTAACGAACTTGTGGTGGATGTGAAACCTAAGGAGGTTTCCATCGCCCTGTTGGAAGACAAGCAGTTGGTGGAACTTCAGAAAGAAGGCAACAACACAGCTTTCAACGTGGGCAACATTTATTTGGGACGCATTAAGAAAATAATGCCTGGACTCAATGCATGCTTCGTGGATGTGGGATACGAGAAGGAAGCATTTCTTCACTACTTGGACTTGGGAGAGAAATTCAGCTCTGTAAACAAGTATGTCAGGCAAGTATTAAGCAACAAGAAGAAACTGAACCCCGTAAGCAAGGCATCCATAATGCCTATCCTACCGAAAGACGGATCTATCTCCGATTACCTGGAAGTGGGACAAGAAGTGGTGGTGCAGATTGTTAAGGAACCTATCTCAACAAAAGGGCCAAGACTGACCACAGAACTGTCGTTTGCCGGCAGGTATCTGGTGCTCATGCCTTTCGATGATAAGGTTTCTGTATCGCAAAAGATTAAATCGAGTGAAGAGCGTGCACGCCTCAAGCAGTTGCTGATGAGTATAACACCCAAAAACTTTGGAGTGATCGTCAGGACGGTAGCTGAAGGAAAACGTGTAGCTGAGCTCGACGCTGAACTTAAAGTCTTGCTGAAGAGATGGGACGACGCCATGCAAAAAGTGCAGAAGGCTACGAAATTTCCGACACTGATTTACGAAGAAACAAGTCGTGCCGTAGGTATGTTACGCGACTTGTTCAATCCTGATTTCGAGCACATCTATGTAAATGATGAAGCCGAATTTAATGAAATCAAGGATTACGTATCAATCATAGCCCCTGAGAAGGCAGGAATCGTGAAACTGTACAAAGGCGAACTACCTATCTATGACAACTTTGGAGTAACCAAGCAAATCAAGTCGTCGTTTGGGCGTACCATCTCTTACAAGAGTGGTGCCTACCTGATTATTGAACATACAGAGGCCCTGCACGTAGTCGACGTGAACAGCGGCAACCGTACCAAGACCGACAATCAGGAAACGACCGCACTGGAAGTGAACCTGGGTGCCGCCGACGAACTGGCACGTCAGCTCAGACTGCGTGATATGGGTGGCATCATTGTGGTGGACTTCATAGATATGGCGTTGGCGGAAGACCGTCAGAAGCTGTATGAAAGAATGTGCGCGAATATGCAAAAAGACAGGGCAAGGCATAAAATCCTGCCACTGAGCAAATTCGGACTGATGCAGATTACCAGACAGAGGGTAAGGCCTGTATTGGACATTGACACGCTGGAAACATGCCCAACCTGTTTCGGCAAGGGTAAGATTCGCCCGTCTATCCTCTTTACAGACTCCCTGGAGAGCAAGATCGACTACCTGGTGAACAAGGTGAAGATATCCAAATTCTCATTACACATACATCCTTATGTGGCGGCTTATGTCGACAAAGGACTGTTATCCATGAAAAGGCAATGGCAGATGAAGTATGGATTTGGCATCAGAGTTATCCCTGATCAAAGTCTCGCTTTCTTGCAATACAAATTCTACGACAAGAAAGGTGAGGAAATCGATATGCAGGAGAAACAAGATGCATGACGCTTAAGAAAGCCCTGAAGCTTTATGGCTTCGGGGCTTTTTTATTTTGTGGAAATAATCTAACTTTGCATTATCATTGAAACGAATAAAACTATCCTTATCTAATGAAATACGATTTTGACGAGATTATCACACGTAAAGGTACCGACTGTGTGAAATATGACGCTGTGGCCGAGATGTGGGGACGCGATGACTTACTGCCCATGTGGGTGGCGGATATGGATTTCCGTACGCCATCGTTCATTATTGACGCTATACGTAAACAGCTGGAACAAGGTGTTTTGGGTTACACCCAACCTTGTCAGCGATGGTACGACAACATTATCCAGTGGGTGGACAAACGCCACAGCATCAAGGTGCAGCAACAAGACATCTGCTTTGTGCCTGGCATAGTAAGAGGCATAGCCTTTGCCTTGAACTGCTTTACCCAACCAGGCGACAAGGTGATGGTACAACCTCCTGTGTATCATCCGTTTTTCTTGGTGGCAGAGCACAACAACCGTCAAGTTGTCTATAACCACCTGGACATCTATGACGGACAAGTGCATATCAATTTCGAGCGTTTCGAGCAGGATATCAAAGACTGCAAGCTGTTTATTTTCTGCAACCCTCACAACCCTGGAGGAAGGGTTTGGAAACTGGAGGAGTTGCAACGAATAGCAGAAATCTGTAAGAAGAACGGCACACTGGTGGTGAGCGACGAGATTCATGCCGACCTCACCTTGCCAGGATATAAACACCACTCGTTCTCTACCGTATCAGAGGCAGCCCGCACGAACAGCATAACCTTCATGGCACCCAGCAAAGCCTTCAATATGCCAGGCATCAGTAGCTCTTATAGTTTGATTTTCAACCCCATAATTCGTGATAAGTTCAACGAGTTTATGGAGGCAAGCGAACTGTCTATGGGCAATATGTTTGCCTATTCAGCTTGTGCTGCTGCCTATGCACAGGGGGAAGAATGGTTGCACCAGATGCTGGATTACGTGCAGGGTAACATCGACTTTACCGAACAATACTTGAAATACAACATTCCTGCCATCAGCATGCTAAAGCCACAAGCTTCCTATCTGGTGTTTCTGGATTGTCGCCAACTGTGTCTTACTCAGGAACAACTGGTAAACTTGTTTGTGGATAAAGCCCATCTGGCACTCAACGATGGAACCATGTTCGGCAAAGAGGGCAAAGGCTTTATGCGCTTGAATGTGGGATGCCCACGCAGTGTACTTCAACAGGCTTTGCAACAATTGAAAGAGGCTGTAGGCTGATATTTCAAATAATATGTGTATATTTGTAGCAACTATAAAATCATAAAGATATGTACACTATACAGACCAACCAAAGTGGTACTCGCTCCATGCAGATCAGCGACGAGCACCTGACCACCATTCGCAAATATGGGTTGTTCAACAACCTGACTGACAGCAACGGTTTTGTAGATGAGAATGTGCTCGAGAAACTAAAACTCGGTGTGCGATCACTCATTGCTGCTGAAAACGGTGATATCAAAGACCTGCTGACGTTGTGTGTCGATGTGATTTATCACGACAACATGAAGGCTTTTGGTTTGCAGAAGCTCATGGCACTCTACACTACTTGGGACAAAGAACACCCTGAAGAAGTAGCCACAGATAATGCTGAAGCATAAGTAACCTTGTTGACTGCCTTTGCTAACACACTGAAGCAATGAGTAATCTTACCGACTGGCTACCAACTACTAAGAAAGAAGTAGAATTGCGGGGATGGGACGAGCTGGATGTAATATTGTTCAGCGGCGATGCCTATGTTGACCACCCCTCGTTTGGCTCAGCCGTCATAGGACGAATACTCGAGGCAGAAGGACTGAAGGTAGCCATCGTGCCACAACCCAACTGGCGCGACGATCTGCGCGATTTTAAGAAATTGGGTAAGCCACGACTGTTTTTCGGCATCAGTGCTGGGTGCATGGACAGCATGGTAAACAAATATACGGCCAACAAACGCATTCGCCACGAAGATGCCTACACGCCTGATGGCCGTACCGATATGCGCCCTGATTACCCCAGCATCGTCTATACCAAAATTCTCAAACAACTATTTCCTGATGTGCCCGTATTCTTAGGTGGCATCGAGGCCAGTATGCGACGCCTCACCCACTACGACTATTGGGAAGACCGTGTGCGCCCCAGCATCCTGGTGGATAGCGGTGCCGACTTCCTTATGTATGGTATGGGAGAGAAGACGGTGATAGATATAGCACGCAAACTACAACGTGGTGAACCACTGACTGATACCCCACAGATTGCATACCTGAGCAAGGACATCCAGCCGCAAGATACTGACATCGTGCTGTATTCGCACGAGGAATGTTTAAAGGACAAGAAGAAGCACGCTGCAAATTTCAGACATATCGAGGAGGAAAGCAACAAATGGAGTGCCCAGCGCATCCTCCAGCGTACAGGCAAGCAGACGGTAGTGGTGAATCCGCCTTACCCGCCTATGACGGAAGCTGAGTTAGACCACTCGTTCGACTTGCCCTACACCCGTTTGCCACATCCAAAATACAAGGGCAAACGCATTCCTGCCTACGACATGATCAAGTTCAGCATCAACCTGCACAGAGGTTGCTTTGGGGGCTGTGCCTTCTGCACCATCTCTGCCCACCAAGGAAAGTTCATCGTGAGTCGTAGCAAGGAAAGCATACTGAAAGAAGTGAAGAAGGTAATCCAGATGCCTGATTTCAAAGGATACCTCAGCGATTTGGGCGGACCTTCTGCCAATATGTATCGCATGCATGGCAAGAACCTGGAACTCTGTAAGAAATGCAGGCGTCCCTCGTGTGCCCATCCATCTGTATGTCCCAACTTGAACAACGACCATCGTCCTTTGTTGGACATCTATCATGCCGTCGATGCCTTGCCAGGCATCAAGAAAAGCTTTATAGGCAGTGGTGTGCGCTATGACTTGCTGCTGCATCGCAATGCCGACGAAGAGGTGAACAAAGCCAACCGTCAATACACTAAAGAATTGATTTCCAAACATGTTAGCGGAAGACTCAAAGTAGCGCCCGAACATACCAGCGACGATGTACTCTACCTGATGCGCAAACCTTCGTTCAAGCAGTTTGAGGAATTCAAGAAGATATTCGACCGCATTAATACACAAGAGAACCTGCGCCAGCAACTTATTCCCTATTTCATTAGCAGTCATCCAGGCTGCAAGGAGGAGGATATGGCAGAATTGGCTGTCATCACCAAACGACTGGATTTTCATTTGGAACAGGTGCAGGACTTTACCCCTACCCCTATGACGGTATCAACAGAAACATGGTACACAGGCTATCACCCCTACACCTTAGAGCCTGTATTCAGTGCCCGCACCCAGCGCGAGAAATTGGCACAGCGCCTTTTCTTCTTCTGGTACCAGCCAGAGCAGCGACGCGAAATCATCAACGAACTGCGTCGCATCCATCGCCCTGACTTAATCGACAAGCTCTACGGAAAACGTTGATAATAAACCCCTCAGTCCTTCGGACAGCTCCCCTAGGTAAGGGGAGCAGCTATCAAACACTCCTCTCCTTTTTAGGGGAGGTTGTCGAAGGGGCAGAGTCAAGCTTTTGATGAATAAAACTGACATACGTTTCTGCAGGGTTAGTGGAAGAAACTCAGGCAGTTTTATCATCAATAGTAAGTAGGGTTTCGTTGCTAGGAACTAAGAAATAGAATAAATTTCGCGAAGCACGTAGAGCGCCTGCTCCACACTAGCAACATCCTTCACCAGCATAGAACGCTTATGGTCATTACGCTCCTTGAGCTCACAACGACGAGTATATTTCATCATATAGTCGATGAGCTTGCCAAACACAGCACCTTTGTAATAAGGACTCTCAGGGTTAGACACCAAGAACAGCGTCATACGCCCACCCTTCAGGAAGATACGCTCAACCCCCAATCGCGCTGCCAGTTTTCTGAGAGGAACAATTCGCAACAGCTCCTCGGTTTCTTGAGGAATCGGACCAAACCTATCTAACAATTTGATTTTGAAATCTTCTACATCCTTTTCCGACGACAGATTATCTAGTTCACGATACAGCAACATACGCTCACTGCTACCAGTCACATAGCTGGCAGGCAACAGCAGTTCGAGGTCACTTTCCACCTGACATTCATCCACATAGTGCTCGCCCCTATCCACATCGTCGTTCCCGTTTTCCTCAACAAACAGTTCGCTGAACTCCTCCATCTTCAACTCATGCACAGCCTCACCCAGAATCTTCTGGTAAGTTTCGTAACCCACATCGGCTATGAAGCCACTCTGTTCGGCACCCAGCATATTACCAGCCCCACGAATATCAAGGTCCTGCATAGCTATGTGTATGCCACTACCCAAGCCCGCAAAGTTTTCTATAGCCTGCAAACGGCGATGAGCCTCCTGCGTAAGCGTCGATAAGGGAGGTGCCAACAAATAGCAGAACGCCTTCTTGTTGCTGCGACCCACCCTGCCTCGCATCTGGTGCAAGTCGGAAAGTCCGAAGTTCTGCGCCTCATTGATGATGATCGTATTGGCATTAGGTATGTCGATACCGTTTTCCACGATGGTAGTAGAGAGCAGCACATCATAGTCATAGTTGATGAACCCCATGATAATCTTCTCCAGTTCAACAGGATCCATCTGTCCATGTCCTATGGCCACACGACAATCAGGAATATGTTTCAATATCAACGATTTCAGTATCTCCAAGTTAGAGATGTGATTATTGACAAAGAACACCTGTCCGTTGCGGCTCATCTCGAAGTTAATGGCATCGGCAATCACCTCTTCATTGAAAGTATGCACCTCCGTCTGAATAGGATAGCGATTAGGCGGTGGAGTCTGTATCACAGAGAGGTCACGTGCTCCCATCAGTGAGAACTGCAAGGTTCTTGGGATCGGTGTAGCCGACATCGTGAGGGTATCCACATTCACCTTCATCTGGCGCAGCTTCTCCTTGGTACTCACGCCAAACTTCTGCTCCTCGTCAATAATCAGCAGCCCCAGGTCCCTGAATACCACCTCCTTGCCCAAAATCTTGTGCGTACCAATCAAGATGTTCACCTTGTTTTCCGCCAGGTCTTTCACTATCTGCTTGGTATCCTTGGCCGTACGGGCACGACTCAAGTATTCCACCCTGCAAGGCATATTTTTCAGTCTGTCCCTGAATGTCTGATAATGCTGGTAAGCCAGTACGGTAGTAGGCACCAGCACAGCCACCTGCTTGTTGTCAGTCACCGCCTTGAAAGCAGCCCTGATGGCCACCTCCGTCTTGCCAAAGCCCACATCACCACATACCAGGCGATCCATCGGACGGTCGCTCTCCATATCCGCCTTCACGTCGGCAGTAGCCTTGCTCTGGTCAGGTGTATCCTCATACAGGAACGAAGCCTCCAACTCTTTCTGCATAAAGCTGTCAGGACTGTATGCAAAACCCTTTTCATCCCTGCGTGCAGCATAGAGTTTGATTAAATCACGGGCAATATCCTTGATCTTGGTCTTGGTTCTGTCCTTCATACGTTCCCACGCCCCAGAACCCAGCTTGTTCAGACGAGGAGGCTCCCCATCCTTGCCCTTGTATTTCGATACCTTATGCAAAGAATGGATAGACACAAACACCACATCCTCATTCTGATACACCAACTTTATCACCTCCTGCGTAGTGTTGCCGTTAGGAATTCTCACCAATCCGGCAAACCTGCCCACACCATGATCGGTATGCACCACATAGTCGCCCATCTGAAACTCGTTCAGCTCCTTCAGACTTTGTGTAATCTTACCACTACGGGCCTTGTCGCTCTTGAGGTTATATTTATGGAAACGGTCAAATATCTGATGGTCGGTAAACACACACATCCGCTGCTGATGGTCCACGAATCCCTCGTGAATCGTTTTCTCAACAGCCGTAAATTCTATGTTGTCACCCCTATCCTCGAAGATAGCCTTGATGCGCTCCGTCTGTTTCTGACTGTCACTGCAGATAAACAGTCGATAGCCATCGGCCATATATTGCTGTAGGCGGTTGCTCAGCAAGTCAAAATTCTTGTGGAAGATAGGTTGCACATCCGTATCAAACGTCAGCGATGCCTCAGGCGTCCCAGTAGGTTTCACGCCTATTTCCATCCTTCTGAAATCCAGCACCTTGCGCATGAACAGCTCGCCATCAATCAGCTTTCCATCCAGCACCAGCATCCCCTGCTCCTCAGCCTCACGCGCCAGCCTCGCCTGCTCTGTCAGCGTCTCGTCGTGCACCTGCTGAATACGCTCACGCAACCAAAACAAATCACGCATCACCACCACCGTATCAGGCTGCAGGAAGTCGAGGAACGACACCATCCCCCCATCGCCCTTACGCGTCAATCCCGCACTAAGGTCAGGCACAATCACAATGCTGTCCTTCTTATCTTTAGACAACTGACTCTCAATCTCAAAGGTACGTATGCTATCCACCTCATCGCCAAAGAAGTCGATACGATAAGGATATTCAGACGAGAAAGAGAACACATCGACGATACTGCCACGCTGGGCATACTGACCAGGTTCATAGACATAATCCGTATATTGGAATCCGTATTGATGCAACAAATCGGTCAAGAACTTCATATCCAGTTGCTCACCCACCCCGATCTTCAGCGTTTTCTCTTCCAGCTCTTTGCGGGCAATCACCTTTTCCGCCAGCGCATCCGGATAAGTCACCACAAACAGATGGGCATCATTCTTCTCCAAGCGGCTCAGCACCTCGGTACGCAGAATCTCATTGGCCGCATCCTTCTGTCCGTATTTGATGGCCCTGCGGAACGACGAAGGGAAGAACAGCACCTGTTCGTCGCCCAATATCTGCGTAAGATCATGGTAGAAATAGCCCGCTTCTTCGAGGTCGCCCAAGATAAACACAAAGGGGCAATGTGTCTTGTCAATTAAGGCAGAGGCATACACCGAAGAGGCGGAAGCCTTCAAACCTCCGCAAAAAATGTGTTTTACCTTACCTTGTTCAATCAACTGGCTCATCGCAGCCACCTGCGGATGCTTCACCAGCAACTGTTGCAGTTCTTCTATCTTCATTTCAGGGTGCGAAGATACTAAAATTTATACAAGAAACCCCATTGTATTTGATATATTTCTTTTCGCCACATCTTTTTGCATGGCCACAGACAAAGGCATATCAGGAGGATTGATGCACAATACCTGACTAAATCCAGCATCCATCAACACCTCTTCATACTCAATCTTCCCTGCTATCAAGGCCGTAGCCACGCCCTGTTCCTTGGCACGTTGCATGATGCCATAAGGCAGCTTCCCCATCAGTGTCTGTTCGTCAGAAGAGCCCTCTCCTGTTATCACTAAATCAGCACCTTCCAACAAAATATCAAAGTCTATCTCATCTAATAAAAGGTCGATGCCACTACGAGTTTCCGCATGCAGATACTGCATAAAGGCATAGCCTATTCCCCCAGCTGCCCCTGCACCTGGGTTTTCAGAGCTATCATATCCCATCAGTTCGGCCGACTGTTTGGCAAACCTCTTGGCCCTTTCGTCCAGCATCACCACCATCTCAGAGGTAGCCCCTTTCTGCGGACCAAATACATGAGCAGCCCCAAACGGTCCGTAAAGCGGGTTCGTCACATCAGTAGCGATGATAAACTCCAAACCCAGCATATCTATATCTATATGAGGCAGCAGAACCTGCAACATCCCCATACCCGCATCACTTGTGGCACTGCCCCCCAAGCCCACGATAAACCGCTTACATCCCCTACGAATAGCATCAATAATCAGTTCACCAGTGCCGAATGTCGATGCCACCATCGGATTACGTTCCTCAGGTTTCAGCAAGGTCAGTCCACTGGCCTTTGCCATCTCTATCACAGCCAGTTTATCCTTCTTGAGGTAGCAAGCCTTGATAGGTCGCATCAGCGGATCGTGCACATTTGCCTCCACTATTGTCCCACCTATGGCAGCATAAAACGCCTCTATCCATCCTTCTCCCCCATCACTCACAGGCACCTGCACCACCTCTGCATCAGGGCATTTCTGCAACACCCCCTTGCAAGCGGCAGCATTGGCCTCAACCGAAGTCAAGCACCCCTTAAAAGAATCTATAGCAACAATAATCTTCATTTACCTCCAAAGATACGATACCACCGCTTTGGCTGGCAAATCTGCTATGAAGGCCGCTTTTCCAGCAAGGGAAACATTGAGTTGACGGGCTTCACCTCGATTGCTAATCACCAAGGCATAGGAGCCATCGGGATTGATAAAGGCGGCATAGGTAAGTCCTTCAGCTACATTAGAGTTGGAAGCTATACGGAATGCCCCTGGCTTAGCTGCCACACTCATGTGTGCCATCGCATAGAAATGGGAATTGCGGGTGATGGTGGTATAGTCGGTATTGTCGATATCCACTACGCCATAGCAGGTGGCACAGGCTCCTTCACCTCGATGTGGCCCACGATCGTTGTCGAGCATAAGGTTCCACACCACAGCACCTCGGCACCAGCCATTGACGGTTGCCAAGCCCAACTGCTCCACATCTCTCAGCAAGGATTTCTCCAAGTCCCTGCCATTGTTCCAAGTACCTATACTTGCTTCACTGAACACGAGTTCCTTATCTGGCGCCTCTCGCTGAATACGAAGCAACTCATCTGGCCTGCCTCCATAGTTGTGGTAAGCGGCTCCTGCAAAGAACCTGGCTGCTTCGGCATCTTCGTAAATATGTAAGGGATATTGCTGTTGGTCGGCCATATTGTCGTAGTTGTAGTTGTGGTCGAAAGCGTAAATCTTTACAGCCAAGCCTGCATTGCGAATAGCAGGGCCCAATGCCTGCTTCACAAAGGCTTGCTGCTCTTTCCATCCCATGAACAAGGAAGCTGAGTTGCCACGATTCAAAGGCTCATTCTGGGGCGTCACACAATAGATGGGTATCCCAGCCTCTTGCATGGCCTGTATCCAAAGCACGAAATAACGGGCATAGTCTTGATAATAGGCAGGATTGAGTTGTCCGCTTGTCCACGAGTCAAATGGCACTGGTTCCTCAAGACTCTTCACCTTCATCCACTTCGGACAAGTCCATGGGGTTCCCATGATCTTCAGCGCAGGATTAATGGCCAATATCTCCTTCAATGCTGGTATCACATACTTGGTCTCCTCTACCGTCAGGGCAAAATGTTCGATTCCTGGCTCATCGCACAGGGTATATTCGCTCAGCGAGAAATCCGAGCAGCCTATGCTTACCCTCACATAGCTGAAACCAAACTTATCAGGGGCAAAGGTCTCTTCCAAAAACTGATGTCTTGCCTGGGCTGGCATCAGCGACAGGTTGTAGGCGGTGGAGCCAGTGATGGCTGCTCCGAAACCATCGATTTCCTGATACCGTACGGAGGGGTTAATTTGAATTTCGGACAGGCCTGCTTTAGTGATGCCAAGTGTGGTTTGGCTCTTTGTCATATCCAGTGTCCGAGTAACGTCAGTGGCATAGCTTGTGACTTGTTGGGCATGCAAAGACAGGCCTAAACAGGCAACACATATTCCTGTTAATATCAGCTTCTTATTCATAACTTATTAAATTAATTGTATAATAAGAAAGCCCCTCACTTAGAGGAGGAGCTTTCTGTGTTTTATACGCCACATTTACTTACACAATAATCAGTCGGCGAGTATTGTGGATATGTCCGAACTCTACCAGATAAACGGTTTCTTCCTTATCCGGCTGCATCAAATCCTCCATCATTGGAGGCATGTATGAGTGCGTACAAGCATAGCTGTACTTCAGGTCGTGATAGCCCTGTGCCAAGCCGCCTGGCTTATCCACCACCAGCGTAACCAACTCCAGTGGATTCCAATGCACATTACCTGCCTTCAGCATCTCCTGCCAAGTATAGTCAGAACCATTCAGACGCCACAGGATATGGTCTTTGGTGATTTCCTCACCATCGACAACAATAGAGCCTACCTTTACCTGGCTCAAGAACACGCCTCTGTAATAAGGCAGACGAATCTTTACCTGGAAGCCAGTAACCTTGCCTCCTTCGCTGATATTCCTAAATCCTACAGATTGTATGACTTGTTTTTCCATAATGTTTCCTCCTACGTTTTAATCACCCAAAATTCTCTTCATCATGATGTGCTGCTTGCGCAGGGTCTGTCCCACTTCGTAGCCCTGGTCGTACTTGTCGCTGCCCTCGTATTCGCTGAGCAGATAGCCGTTCCAGTTGTGGTCAATCATGATCTTCAACACTTCTTCGTATGGAATCTCTGTCTCTTTAAAGTCGTCGCTCATGTGGAACAACTTAGCATGACAGCAGTAGATGTATGGCAACAATGGGATAATGTCCTCTGGCTTGCTGTAATATGCCTTCTGTCCTGGTGTTTCACGACCACGAGAGGTACGGAACACGCTGAAGTCGATGTTCAAACCGAAGTTCTTGGTACCCGTCTTCTTGATGAAGTCAACGTAATCGTTGATAAAGCCATCTGTCAAGCTGGACGGAGTATGAATTTCAGGCAGCATCACCAAGCCCAGGCGCTCAGCCAATGGCAACGCCTTGAGGATGATTTCTTGCCAGTTGTCGATAGGAGCCAGCTGACTGTCCTTTACTGTCATCTTGGTACGCAGGAACTTAAAGCCCAAGCGGTGTGCCAGGTGCAGGTCACGACTCAGGAACTCTACAGCCTCATCCACATCCAACAAACGATTCTGATACAGTCGGCAGTCCAGCCAATGACCATACTCTACAGGCTCAATTTCATACTTCTTGCACAGCGACCACCAGTAGTTAACCCACTCCTCGGTAGGATAAGGATAGTTGGCAACATGTGCATTGGCCAAGATCTCGATGCCACGAGCACCCATGTCATGCACATCCTCGAAGCAGTCTTCAAGGTTCTTTTCGAAACCGAACTCAGCTGAATAGCTGTAGAACGAAACGCCTCTCTTCGGACCCTTGCGCTCGGCAGGAGCAGCAGTCATGGTAGCTTTAGCAGCTTCGGTATCATTCTTAGCTGCCATTACTGAACCAGGCAAGACACTTGCCATAGCCACAGCTGAAGCACCACGCAGGAAATTTCTTCTAGAAATAGAATTGTCTTTCATAAGTGTCTTTCATTTATTAGTTAGGTTATTGATGCAAATATACCAATTAATTTTTAAAATAAGTAAAAAAGCAGTGGATTATTGGGGATGGTTAAGTAAAAATGGCTACATTTGTCGCAAATAAATTGTAGAAACAGACATGCATAAAGTAAACGACAGCATTGTTATTATCCCCACTTACAACGAGTGCGAGAACATCGAGAAGATTATCAGGGCCGTTTTTGCCCTCGAACACGGTTTTCATATCTTGGTAGTTGAAGACAATTCTCCTGATGGCACAGCTGCTATTGTAAAGCGTCTGCAAGAGGAGTTCCCAGAGCGTTTGTACATGATTGAGCGTACAGGCAAGTTGGGTCTTGGCACAGCCTATATTGCAGGTTTTAAGTGGGCGTTGGAACACGACTATGACTACATCTTTGAGATGGATGCCGACTTTAGTCACAACCCTGACGACTTACCCCGATTGTATAACGCCTGTGCCCAGGAGGGAGCCGATTTAGCCATTGGTTCTCGCTATATATCTGGTGTCAACGTGGTGGATTGGCCTTTGAGCCGTATATTGATGAGCTACGGCGCCTCTAAGTATGTTAGGATTATCACAGGCATCCCTGTGCACGACACCACCGCAGGCTTTGTGTGCTATCGCAAGGAGGTGCTGCAGATGATGGAGCTGGACAATATCCGCTTCAAGGGCTATGCCTTCCAGATAGAGATGAAGTTCACGGCTTGGCAACTGGGTTTCCGCATCAAGGAAGTGCCTGTCATCTTCGTCAACCGCAAGGAGGGCACCTCGAAGATGAACAGCAGCATCTTTGGCGAGGCCATGTTCGGCGTCATCCAGATGAAATGGGATTCTTTGTTCAAGAAATAAAAGTCAATACCGTATTCACATCACTTAGTTCGGCATCTTGAATGTGTATTCCTCTTGGTCGCTATTCACGCCGAGATCGGTCTGACGCCACACGATGGTGAAACTGCCCGTGCTGGGCATATTGGCTTGCTGAGCGGCCTCTTTCAGTATTTCCTGACCAGTAGATGAGTTGAAGGCTTCCACGCACTTTTCTACATACTTTCCTATCTCATCGCAGTTTTTGACGTCTGTTACTTTCTTGTGTCCAGGTTTATAGGTAGAGAATACACAAGTAGGCATGAAGTACTGACCGAACTTGTTGGTTAGATAAGCCTCAATTTCCCCCAGTTTATCGGCACTCACATCGTTAGATTTTACTGTCATGACCCATGTCTGGTGGTGGCGTGGCGGACAGAGGATGGAGATGTTAGTAACCACTTTATTATCCTGTGAAACATAGTATGGAATGCACTCAAATGAACCTAAGGCGTAAGTCAACCAGTTATCCTGTATCGCAACAGAAGACTTAAGGTTTACAGAAGTCGAGGTAGAACCTTCCACTGTCCACACCCATGCCTGCTGCAGGGTGCAAGTGTTCGCCAAAATGGTTTTGGCTGTTTCATGGTAATTGCTGAATGGACGATAGTGCGAATCTGGGTCAGCACCAGTGTAAGTCCAAACTACGTTGGCATCAGGCGATGCATTGACCTTCATAGCCAGGTCGGCAGCAAACTTGGTAACACTGTGGGTCCACGTCATGCTAGCAGAAACATTAGCTTCAGGACCACTGCTTTTAACAGAAACACTAGAACCTAAAGAGAAATTGAATCCGTCCTGCACGTTTTGTCCGCCAGTGGTGGAGTTCTGTGGAACATATTCCTCAAGCGACACAGGAAGGTTACCATCCTGAAGTGTCAACTTCGAGGTAACTTTCTTCATATAGGGACCATAAACATCTTTTGAGAGGAATTTCACTTTGCTGTCCAGCGCATCCATAGCTGACCATTTACTACCGTCATACCATTTAGACTCTGAGGTAGGACCACAATGCAGCATCTGGTTAAAGGCGGTTATCTCTTGGGTAACACAGTAAACATCGCACTTCTTCTCGCCAGAGTACGCCGTCCATACTCTGTATATCACCTTGCACTCATGATAAGGGTTATGGCCAGAAGGACCTGCCAACTGGAACCCAACAGGCACGATATAGTCTTGCGATTCGGTAATCTTGTCCAGATATTCTTCAGCAGTTCCTCCTCCACGGGTGGACATCATTTGTGCGGCCAGTAAGCGACTGGCTTCCCTACTTAACGCATCATCGTCATGGTTATTCAGCCAGTCAGCCAGATTATCGGCCTTAATGCCGAAGTGGTATTCGTTCATCTCTGAGTCGTCCACAAAGGGAATGGTAGTTGCTTCCACCTCGTTGCCATTCTCATCATAAGTCATGACAGACAAGATGTCATTCTCTCCATGCGGTTCACGGAACGCCATAAAGGTATCTTCATCACGAAAGGCAAGTAACGAAATGTGGTCGTTTTTATTCTGTTCGTTATCGAACAGATTGTCGATGGCGCTATCTGTCCATGACAGAATGTGGTCAAGCGCCCTCGAGCCAAGTACCTGGTTCACTGCATGTCTGGCCTCTTCGTTATTACCGCCGATAGTATAGGTATCAATCACATCGTGCAAATAATTAGCCAATATCTTCATATTGTCAGAAGTTGGATCTATCACCACCAACGCAACCCCATTGCTCATCTGCGTCAGTATCTGTGCTGCCTCAGTGTTGGTAAGCGCAGCAATGCTGTTGCCATGAATGATGATGTTTTTCAAGTCGTCGTCCTGCAAATTGGCAGCACGTGTGGTAACACGGCCTGTTAATGCCAAACCCTCATTTGTATAGCCGCCGTCAAAAACAAATGTCTTGTCGGTTAACATCACCTCCTTGGCGTCAGCAGTCGGCTGAGCAGGTGGTTCTTCATAAATATCTGTACTATCAGAAGGATCTACAGCGGGATCATTATTGTCAGAACAAGCGGCAAAGCCCATCGATAGGATTGTTGCAAACAAGGCAAGCTTTGCGGCCTTAAAACTGTGCTGGAAAAATATGATAGTTCTCATATCTGTAATTTAGCTAAATTTAATACACTGCCAAACCTATAACGCCACAAATGATGATCATGAGGATGGGATTGGCCTTGAAGCGACTGGTGGCTACAAAGGCTACGAGGAATAGCAGACAGCTGGTAATGAACTGGTATTTGTCGGTGGTAGGGTTGCCAAAGTTCTCTTCGTTCATCAATAACAAGGCGGCAGCTGCCAACAGACCAATGACAGCTGGACGAAGTCCTTTGAAGACGCTTTCTACCAATGGGTGGTGCTGGTATTTGAGGAAGAACTTGCTGATGGTGAGCATCAGGATGAACGAGGGCAAGCATACGGCAAAGGTGGCAACGAAACCGCCCCACACGCTGCCTGTGGCGGTAAAGCCTACGTAGGTGGCGCTGTTGATGCCGATGGGACCTGGTGTCATCTGACTGATGGCTACGATGTCGGTAAACTGCTGTGTGGTGAGCCAACCGTGTATGGTGACCACCTCTGCCTGGATAAGGGAGAGCATAGCATAGCCGCCTCCAAAGCCAAACAGGCCTATCTTAAAGAATGTCCAAAAAAGCGCTAAATACAACATAATAATTACCGTTTATCATACCCCTCTGTCGCTTTGCGACACCTCCCCTATCTTAGAGGAGGAGTTGGGGGAAGAACCATTTGCATCGTCTTTCATCCACTTACCATAGAGGTATCCTCCTACTCCAGCAGCAACGATAATCCAAATTGGTGAGAAGCCCAGGAGCCAGATGAGCAAGGCGGCAACTACAGGAATCCAGATGGTCTTCCAGGTGAGTTTGGCTTTCTTTCCCATACGGAATACGGGGGCGGCAATTAGGGCTACCACAGCAGGACGAATGCCCTTGAAGACTTTCTCGACATAGGGATTGTCCTTGTAGGTAGCAAAGAACAGGGCGATGGCCAGTATCATCAGAAACGATGGCAGGATGCTGCCCAAACTGGTGACCAGGCTGCCCTTGACGCCTCGAAGCCTATAGCCTACGAAGATAGCGATGTTGACCGCCAGGATGCCTGGAGCCGACTGCGCAATGGCGAGCAGGTCGAGGAAATCGTCCTGCTCTATCCATTTCTTTTTATTCACTATCTCGTCTTCAATCAGGGGTACCATAGCGTAACCTCCGCCAATGGTAAAGGCTCCTATCTTGAAGAAGATCTTAAAGGCTTCGAAATAAAACATTGAGAATTGAAAATTGAAAATTACCCCCTCCCCCTATGGGTACTCCCCCTTTTCAGGGGGAGAGTTTTAGGAAAAGGCTGCTCCCTTAATTAGGGGAGCCGTCAGCTTGCTGACTGAGGGGTATGATTCACTATTTTTTATGTTTTTGTACCCAGCGGCGAGCATTGACAAATGCTTCTATCCATGGGGTTATCTCATCATTCTTGCGATTAGCAGGATAGTTGCCACACTGCCAAGGGAAGAAGGCACGCTCGAGGTGAGGCATGATGGCGATATGGCGACCATCGGCACTTGCCAAACCAGCCACATCGAAATCACTGCCATTAGGATTGCCTGGATACTGACTGTAGTTGTACTTGGCAACGATGTTATAGTCTTCTTCCTTGCCCTTGAGACTGAACTTGCCCTCAGCATGCGCTACCCAGATGCCAATCTTGTTGCCACTGAGTGAGCCAAACATAACGCTGTCGTTCTTAGGGATGCTCAGGCTAACATAGCATGACTCGAACTTATGACTGTCGTTGTGTACCATCTTGCCGATATCCTGACGATCAGGCGACAACAGGTTGAGCTCCATCATCAACTGACAACCGTTGCAAACGCCTAACGACAAGGTATCAGGACGGGCATAGAATCGGTTCAGGGTTTCCTTCGCCTTCTCACTATAGCGGAATGCACCTGCCCAACCCTTGGCTGAACCCAGTACGTCACTATTGGAGAAGCCGCCGCAGAACACAATCATGTTGATATCATCCAACGTCTCACGACCACTTGCCAAGTCGGTCATCGTTACATCCTTCACATCAAAGCCAGCCAGATAGAGGGCGTAAGCCATCTCGCGCTCACTGTTGGTACCCTTCTCACGAATAACAGCTGCTTTCAGACCAGAAGGCTTGCGGCGATCAGGACTGATGCCATACTGCTTGAAGGTGCCTGTGAAGTTTTTGTTGAACTTATACTCCAACGGCATCTGCTTGTAGTTATTGAAACGTTCCTTCGCCAAGCCATTGGCTACCTGCTTGCGATCCAGCAGATAAGAAGATGAATACCATACATCACGCAGGTAGTCGATGCCAAACTGATAAGTGGCACCGTCCTTGTTGATGAGGATATGACGCTCATCGCATGGATGACCCAATTTGACGTAGCCCACACCAGCATCTTCCATCATATCCTTGAAGCGCTGGGTGTCTTTGTTGGCCACCTGAATCACTACACCAGGGTTCTCGGCGAAGAGAATCTTCACGAGGTCAGGCTCTGCTATCTTGTCGAGGTCGAGCTCCATACCGCCTTCCACATTGGCGAAGCACATCTCCAACAAGGTGGTGATCAAACCACCGGCAGAGATATCGTGACCTGCCAGGATAACACCCTTGCGGATGAGTTGCTGGATGGCGTTGAAGGCATCACGGAAGTAGTCGGGATCGGTAACGGTAGGCACATCGTCGCCCACCTTATTGAGGCTCTGTGCAAAGGCTGAACCACCTAAGCGCAGCTGGTCGAAGCTGAAGTCCACGTGATAGATGCTGGTGCTCTTGTTGTTCACCATCACCGGTGATACCACTTGGCGTACATCATCTACTTCGGCACCGGCACTGACGATGACTGTTCCCGGAGCGATGACCTTCGTACCGTCAGGATATTGCTGGGTCATACTCAAGGAGTCCTTGCCGGTAGGTACGTTGATACCCAGTTGCTGGCAATAGTCGCTCAAAGCCTTGACAGCGGTATAGAGACGGGCATCCTCACCCTTCTGCGAACGGCAAGGCCACATCCAGTTGGCACTGAGGCTCACACCGTCGATGCCACTGTTCAGAGGCGCCCATACCACATTGGTGAGGGCTTCGCTGACTGCCATGATAGAACCCTTAGCGGGGTCTGCCAACGCTACCTGAGGCGCATGACCGATGGCGGTAGCGATACCTTTCTTGCCACGATAGTCGAGGGCTACCACACCACAGTCGCTGAGAGGCAACTGCAACTCACCCTGGCACTGCTGACGAGCAATGCGACCTGTGACTGAACGGTCCACCTTGTTGGTGAGCCAGTCCTTGCAAGCCACAGCTTCGAGCTGCAGCACATTATTGATATATTCATCGAGCTTGGTCACATCGTACGCAGGGTTCTGGTAATGACGCTCTACGGTTTCGTCAATCATATAGGTCTTGGGCGATGAGCCGAACATCTGGCTGACTGCCAAATCGAATGGACGAACACCATCTGCCTGCTGGAATGCAAAGCGATGATCGCCTGTGGTCTCTCCTACTACATACATCGGCGCACGCTCACGCTCGGCAATCTTGCGCACATGCTCCAGTGCTTCTTCCTGAATCAAGAGGCCCATGCGCTCCTGACTCTCGTTGGCAATGATTTCCTTGGATGACAGGGTCTTGTCGCCAATAGGCAACTGACTCATATCAATCAAACCACCACAATCTTCCACGAGTTCGCTGAGACAGTTAACATGACCAGCTGCACCATGATCGTGGATAGATACCACTGGGTTGTTCTCTTCTTCGCAGAGGGCACGCACTACATTGTAGGTACGCTTCTGCATCTCGGCATTGGCACGCTGAACGGCATTCAGTTCGACACCATTGCTATAACGGCCTGTATCTACTGAAGACACAGAACCACCACCCAAACCAATGCGGTAGTTATCACCACCCAACAGCACAATCTTGTTGCCTGGCTGCGGCTGACCCTTGAGGCAATCGCGCTCAGTGCCGTAGCCCACGCCGCCTGCCAGCATGATTACCTTGTCGTAACCATATATCTCGTTGCCTTCCTTGTGCTCGAAGGTCAACAGAGAACCGCAAATCAGGGGCTGACCAAACTTGTTGCCGAAGTCGCTGGCACCGTTGGAAGCCTTGATCAAGATCTGCTCTGGGGTCTGGTAGAGCCATTTGCGTACTGGCAGCACATTCTCCCATGCACGGTCTTCATCAGTACGAGGATAGGAAGTGATATAAACTGCTGTACCAGCAATAGGCCAAGAACCTTTACCACCACCCATACGGTCGCGTATCTCACCACCAGTACCAGTAGAAGCACCGTTGAAAGGCTCTACGGTGGTGGGGAAGTTGTGTGTCTCAGCTTTGAGGGAGATCACACTCTTGATATCTTTTACCTGGAAATAATCAGGCTTTGAATGGTCGGCAGGAGCGAACTGCTCAATCACAGGACCCTCGGCGAATGCCACATTGTCCTTGTAAGCAGAGATAATCTTACCACGATGTGCTTTGGTGGTATCCTTAATCAACTGGAAGAGGCTGGAATCCATCTCCTTGCCGTCGATGACAAAGGTACCGCCAAAAATCTTGTGGCGACAGTGCTCAGAGTTGATCTGTGCAAAACCAAACACCTCAGAGTCGGTCAATGGACGTCCGCAGTCTTTTTCTACTTGCTTGAGGTAGTCCATCTCGTCTTTCGACAGTGCCAGACCTTCACGCTCGTTGTATGCCTCCAGGTCGTCAATATGAATGATAGGCTCTGGCTTACGATTGGTAGTGAACACCTGCTGGTCAAGACCTTTGTACATACGTTGCAGCATGGGGTCATGATCGGCATTCTCATCAGCCACAGGGAAATACTCCTCGATGCGGGCAATGCCCGTTAAGCCCATGTTCTGGGTAATCTCTACGGCATTGGTACTCCAAGGAGTGATCATCTCACGACGTGGACCAACGAAGTAGCCCTTGAGGTTTTCTTCACGCTCGGGTTTAGCTTCACCAAACAGCCAAGACAACTCTTCGGCTTCTTTCTGATTAGGCGTGTGGTCGCTCTCTACGGCTATCACGCTCTGTTGTGGGGTTCTGAAAAATAATATCATATTTTAATTGATAATTGAAAATTGAGAATTGAGAATTAACTCAACTTTCATTGTTAAAGTTTAATTTTCTTTTTAGCGAGTTTCGACTCATTGTGCAACCTATCAAGGGCAGTTACCACATAGGTGTATTGTCCAGGCTCTATCGACAAAGGCAGATTGTAATAGGTGTCTCGAGTAATAACAACTATGTGTGAAGGGTCGGACAAATCTACCCGTTCTCCCTTGGCAAAGCGATAGACCACATAACATACGGCCCTATCCATTTCGGTCTTGGCAGCAGGAGCTGTCCACATCAGCACAGGACCGTCGTCAGTACCTATGACAGCCAACCTGCTCACCTTCTTGGGTGCCTTGTTGTCCATGAAAGGTGACGTAGGCGGAAGGGCAGGATATTTGTGATATACCTGTTTCAGCAGTTCGGTATAATTGCCCACATTATCTACGATGTTCTGGGTGTACCACTGACAACTGCCCTGTATGGTCTGATACTGGCGTTGTAGCCTCATCTTCAGTGGCAACTGATGCTGATTGGGGTTATTGGGGTCGGCATTCTGCACGGTATTAAGAATGCTCTGACCAATGTAAAGCGGACGATTGCCGGCATGCTTTGCCCACCAATCCACCAACTTGCCATAATCGGCAGCAGGATGCCCCACATGCCAATAAATCTGTGGGATGTTATAGTCAATCCAACCATTGTTCACCCACAGCAATATGTCGGCAAAAAGTTCGTCATAATTCTGCAAACCATTGGTATCGCTGCCATATGGGTCGCTTTTCTGATTGCGATAGATGCCGAAAGGCGAAACGCCAAACTTCACCCAAGGCTTTAGTTCTCTTATCAGATTGTGTATCTCCTCTATCAGGAGATTGACATTATGCCTGCGCCAATCGCCTTTGTTATTGAAGCCTGCGCCTAAGCGCTGGTAATCAGCCTCATCAGGAAACTCCTGACCATTAGCTGGATAAGGATAGAAATAATCATCCATGTGAAGGGCATCCACATCGTAACGTGTCACAATATCTGTGACCACACTGCGGATGTATGCACGACATTCCGGCAACGCTGGATTAAAGAATAACTGATTGTTATATGGCAAGAACCATTCGGGATGCTGGTTAGTGATGTGCTTGGGATCGGTCTGTGCCGAAGCCTGTGTCTTGGCACGATAGGGATTGATCCAAGCATGAAACTCCATATTGCGTTTATGGCACTCTTCTATCATCCACGCCATAGGGTCCCAATAGGGATTGGGCGCCTGCCCTTGCACCCCTGAAAGATAGCGGCTCCAGGGCTCGATGGAGGATACGTACAGGGCATCAGCCTCAGGTCTTACCTGAAAGATAATGGCATTGATACCTGCTGCCTGCAGAGCATCCAACTGCTGGGTAAGCATCTGCTGCATTTCAGTTGCCGATTTGCCCTTAAATTGACCATTAATGGCTTGTATCCAAGCTCCTCTAAATTCTCGTTTAGGTGGGGTATTCTGCGCCATTACACTCACATTCAACAACATGAGGGCAATGAGAGATATCATGAGTTGTTTTATTTTCATCTGGGTACTGAATCAGTTAGAGATTTTGAGTGCAAAAATAGGAAAAAAAATGTATCTTTGCAAAGCAAAGCGACATTAAGATGATGGAAGAAGACAAATATATCAGCATAAGAGGTGCCAGGGTGAACAACCTGAAGAATGTGAGCGTGGATATCCCACGAAACAAACTGGTGGTGATTACAGGACTTTCTGGTTCTGGCAAGTCATCGTTGGCATTCGATACCCTCTATGCCGAGGGACAACGCCGCTATGTGGAGAGCCTCAGCAGCTATGCCCGCCAGTTCCTGGGCAGGTTGAACAAGCCTGAGTGCGACTTCATCAAAGGTATCCCTCCTGCTATTGCCATTGAGCAGAAAGTGACCAGCAGAAATCCTCGCTCAACGGTGGGTACTTCTACAGAGATATACGACTATCTGCGTATGCTGTATGCCCGCATTGGCAGAACTTATAGTCCTATCAGCGGACAAGAGGTGCGCAAGCATTCTGTGGATGACATCAGTCGCTGTATGCAGCAGTTTGCCGACGGCACTCGTATGTTGCTGATGGCTCCTGTGATTGTGCCTGAAGGACGTAGTATGACTCGTCAGCTGGATATATTGCACAAAGAAGGCTTTAACCGCTTGGAGGTAAACAGCAAGGTGGTGAAGCTCGAAGATTATATCCCCAAGAAGGAAGATGTGGTATTTCTCTTGGTGGATCGCTTTGTGGTGTCTCATGAACCTGATGCTATCAGTCGTTTGAACGACTCTACAGAAACAGCTATGTATGAGGGTGACGGTACCTGCTTGCTGCGTTTCTTCAACCCAGATGGCAGTACGCAACTCTACCGTTTCAGTACCAAGTTCGAGGCCGACGGCATGACGTTTGAGGAACCCAACGACCAACTGTTCTCGTTCAATTCTCCCTTGGGAGCATGTACTGAATGTGAGGGTTTTGGCAGTGTGATTGGCATCGACGAACACTTGGTGGTGCCCAACCGTTCTTTGTCTGTATATGATGGTGCTGTGGTGTGCTGGCGAGGCGACAAGATGAGTGAGTGGAAAGACGAGGTGATTCATGGTGCCGAGAAGGCTGGCTTCCCCATCTTCACGCCTTATTATCAGCTTACTGACGAGCAGAAACGGATGCTGTGGGAAGGCACTCCTTTCTTTAAAGGTATCAACGACTTCTTCGACATGGTGAAGGAGAATCAATACAAGATTCAATACCGTGTGATGCTGGCTCGTTATCGTGGCAAGACGGTATGTCCCAAGTGCCACGGTTCTCGTCTGAAACCTGAAGCCAACTATGTAAAGGTGGGAGGCAAGAGCATCAGTGAGTTGGTGAGCATTCCTTTAGATGATTTGAAGCTGTTTTTCGACCACCTCAAGTTAAATGAACAAGAACAGCAAATAGCAAAACGCATATTAACAGAAATCAACAGCCGTATCACCTTTATGATAGAGGTGGGTTTGGGCTATCTTACATTGAACAGACAAAGCAACACCCTATCTGGCGGTGAGAGTCAGCGCATCAACCTGGCTACGTCTTTGGGCAGCAGTCTGGTGGGTAGTCTGTATATCCTCGATGAGCCCAGCATTGGTCTGCATAGTCGTGATACCGACCGCCTGATACGTGTACTGAAACAGTTGCGTGACTTAGGCAATACTGTAATAGTGGTGGAACACGATGAAGAAATTATACGTGCAGCCGACTACATCATTGACATTGGTCCTAATGCTGGCCGACTGGGTGGAGAGATTGTCTATCAAGGTAATATGAGCGACCTGCATAAGGATACCAACAGCTATACGGTAAACTATCTCTTAGGAGAAGAAAAAATACCCGTACCACAATCTCGTCGCCCCTGGAACCAGTTTATCAAGATTACTGGAGCCAGAGAAAACAACCTCAAGGGTATCGATGTTACCTTCCCGTTGAATGTGATGACGGTAGTAACGGGTGTTAGTGGTTCAGGCAAGAGTACGTTGGTGAGGGATGTGTTCTATCGTGCCTTGAAACGTGAACTCGACGAGTGTGCCGACCGCCCAGGAGAGTATGCTACCATTGAAGGTGATTTGAGAGACATTCGCAATATCGAGTTCGTAGATCAGAACCCCATTGGCAAGAGCACGCGAAGCAATCCTGTGACCTACCTCAAGGCCTATGATGAGATTCGCAAACTATGGGCCGACCAGCCGCTCAGCAAGCAGATGGGCTATTCGCCAGGCTATTTCAGTTTCAATAGCGAAGGTGGGCGTTGCGAGGAGTGCAAAGGCGAAGGCACTGTTACGGTGGAGATGCAGTTTATGGCAGACCTCACCTTCGAGTGCGAATCATGTCACGGTAAGCGCTTTAAGGCCGACACCTTGGCGGTACAATATCAAGGGATGAACATCTATGATATATTGGAAATGACCGTCAACCAGGCAGTAGAGTTCTTTACCCTGCACAAGCAAAACAAGATTGTGAAACGCCTTAAACCTTTGCAGGATGTGGGCTTGGGCTACATCAAACTGGGACAGTCGAGCAGTACACTTTCCGGTGGTGAGAACCAACGCGTGAAACTGGCTTACTACTTGAGTCAAGAGAGTGCCGACCCTACCCTGTTCATCTTCGACGAACCCACTACTGGTCTTCATTTCCACGATATCAAGAAATTGCTGGAATCGTTCGATGCCTTGATTCGTCGAGGACATACCATTGTGATTATCGAGCATAACCTGGAGGTGATTAAATGTGCTGACTATATCATTGACTTAGGTCCTGAGAGTGGAGACAAGGGTGGCTATATAGTGGCGACGGGAACCCCTGAGGATATAGCCAAACATCCAGAAAGTTATACTGGACAGTTCCTAAAAGAAAAACTTTGATGTTTACCCACTCCTATACCCATCAGTCATTACACCACAGCCCCCTAACTTAGAGGGGGCAATTTAGGATTGTAACAACCAGAAGAGTCTATTTTTTAAGGGAAAATATTGTAAATGTCTTCCAGGATCCAACGGTAACAGAACAGAGAAGTATAGGCCTTGTTCTGGCGAATCACCACCTCCACAGGCATAGCACTGCGTTCATAGCTGGTGAGTTCGTTGTCGAATTGCTGCACATGCACCGACTTGCGGCGTATCATATCTTCTTGCTCCTTGCGTAGTTGGGCGCATACTGGAATGAGCACCCTCAGCACTACAGCATCCATAATATGGTGTCCTTGCATATAGAGATAGGTGTTATCAGGCGTCAGGCCTAATTCCTCCACCTTCTTTTTTTCTTTCTCTACCTCATCCACCAATTCCGGAAAGCGGGAAGTCCAGTATTCCAGTTCCCTATCCACCTTGTGCTGCAGGTTGTCGAGTACCTGTCGTGGGTTCTTGATGCTGATGTTACCCAGGGCGGTATTCTCGTGCAGGCGCTTCATGGGGAAGGTACTCCAGTCGCAACGACGATAGAAATACACATTCCACATAAACAGCGGATAGACTATTGTAGAATAATCCGTTAAGAATTGCTTAAAGTCAAAAATCTGATGATCGTTCAGTGTTGCCTTGACACAAACATCATGCAGCGAGTCGGCATAACACCAATAGTTCTCGATGGCATAGCAATAGGTTTGCAACACATAAGGACTGCTATTCACCTGTTTGGAGGAGTCAGATGCGCCCTGCAACAGGAAATCATAGTCGCTATCCACACAGGCTATAAGGTTCTCGCCCAACTGCTCGCTCTGCAACGACTGCATCAGCACACTCTTTTTCCCATGCACCAAATTGCGCGAGCCAGCAGGCAACATCACCTCAAAATAACGTTTGTCGTTCTCGAAGTTGTTTAGGATATCACGCCAGAAAGCTATATCGTCATAGCTCTCAACATACGCCACCACACGCTTGCGTTTCTTCTTGGGAGAAAGCAAGCGAGCAGCTTCCAAATACTTGGAACTCAGACTATGTTTTAGCGTTTTTGGCATAACGACTTCATTAATGTCATCATTCCGGCCTTGAGCCAGCATCTGCAGGATTGATTTCCTTAGCTATGTCGCTCACTTCTGTCACTGCATCCATCCAACCATGCATGATGACAGCTGGCGAATGGGTAGTAAGAATCAGCTGTATATTGGGATTCAACTCGCGAATCATACTGATAAGATGCTCTTGCCATTCGATGTGCAACGAGGCTTCTGGTTCATCCATAAACAATACGCTATGCTCGCCACAACGCAGCAAGGCAGTCAGCAAAATCACCAACATATGTTTCTCACCAGCAGACAACTGATAGGCTGTGATTTCTTCACCAAACTGCTGGAATGACAACTCGTTGTTCTGACGGTTAATCTTCTTGCCTGTATAGCTGAACAGTTGGTCCATCATATCCTGAAAGCGAGCCTTGGGCTTGGCTAGTTCGCTGGCCTTGGCACGTTGCTCTTCATCGCCACTCAGCATGGCTATCATCTTATTGCCAATATTCACTTGATAGTCCAAATATCGACGCTGCAAAAGGTAGATTTGCCAATCTATCTCTGTACGAACAGAAGGGTCTGCCATACGTGCAGTAAAGTCGCCCTGCACCAAAGGACGGTCGTAGCTGCGTATCACATCAAAGGGGATGTATGTAGCCAACTCATTGTCGAACCATACCTGTACTCCTTGCAGGAATCCGTCTTTCACACGTCCTGATGTCTGCTCCAGATAAGTCACCGAGCGATTCAGGATGGTGGTCTTGCCCACACCGTTGATACCACTCAGTATGTTCACATCGGGACGCAAGTCCCACGCAATGTCATAGCGGTTCCACAATCCGTGAATCTCTATGTGTTTGATGTAGTTTGCTTGTATTTCCATTTTCTAAAATTGAAAATTGAAAATTGAGAATTGAGAATTTTCTGGCAGATAATCATCAATCGTCAATCTTTTAGTAAACTGAAATAGGTATCCAGCAAATGCTTTGCTGCCACAAACGAGGTTTTCTGTCCTTGCAACACCTTCGCCTCTTCATCCGCTATCATGCTGTCAATAGTGGGGTTATTATAGAAGCTGTTGCGCAACTGATCGTTAATACTCTCATACATCCAGTATTTGCTCTGCTCGCTGCGACGATACTCGAAGTATCCGTTTAGTTTTACAAAGTCAATATACTTATATACCATATCCCAAATCTCCTTGATGCCCAAGCCAAAGAAACCTGAATAGGTAAGTACCTGTGGTGTCCAGTGACTCTCAGGCTCTGGGAACATATGGAGAGCGGTACGGAAGTGACTGGCAGCCAGTTTGGCACGCTCAACATTGTCGCCATCAGCTTTGTTGATGACAATACCGTCAGCCATTTCCATAATGCCTCGCTTGATGCCTTGCAACTCGTCACCTGTACCAGCCAACTGTATCAGCAGGAAGAAATCCACCATTGAATGACAGGCGGTCTCGCTCTGCCCCACTCCCACCGTCTCGACAAATATCTTGTCGAAGCCAGCAGCCTCACACAGTATGATGGTTTCACGTGTCTTACGCGCCACACCACCCAACGAACCAGCTGAAGGACTAGGACGGATAAATGCCTTAGGGTGCAATGACAGCTTCTCCATACGCGTCTTGTCGCCCAAGATACTGCCCTTGGTACGCTCACTGCTGGGATCAATCGCCAACACAGCCAGTTTGCCACCATACTGCTCAAGCACATGGATGCCAAACACATCGATAGAGGTACTCTTGCCTGCTCCAGGCACACCACTGATGCCTACACGCACCGAGTTGCCTGCATGAGGCAGACACTTTTCTATCACCTCTTGTGCTATTACCTGATGATCTGGCAGCACACTCTCTACCAGCGTTACGGCTCGACTCAATATGGTAACATCACCTTTCAAGATACCTTCCACATAGTCGTTCACTGAAAGTTCGCGCCTACGGGCATTTTTCTTACGATATGGATTTACTATAGTTACAGGTTCTACGCCTGCATTTACTTGCAAGCCCTTATATTCTTCACTGTTTTCAGGATGCTCCATCATATCAATGTTTTATATTTATTTCTACTTTTGGATGCTGAACGTCATTGGTAATGAGTAATACACGCAGGGGTCGTCGATCACGACTAATGACTTGCCTATTCACGCTGATACGCATTTTGGTGGTCTCACCAGGTTCCAGCATATTTTTCTTCAAATCCACGCCTATCGCAGCATTGGATACTTGTACCTTCAAAATAGTCAACGGCGATTGTCCTTTGTTGGTCACTATAATGTCTTGCTTCGCCTTAGTGCTTTTCGCCAACTGTGCACTAAGATCCACCTCCTGAGTGGTCAGATCAATTATAGGCATACGGCTCTTCACCTCTGGCGACAGCGAACTGAAATCAGGCAGCAGCACCACCGACAGCGGCATTTCATTATCCTGCCCTATCACATCACCTTGGAAACGGTTCAAATAGACAGTACCTTGCGTCAAACCATAGTCGTCCAGCAGGTCACTCTCCAAGGTAAGCACAATCTCACCATGTTCGTAAGGCTGTAACACCGAGGGCTCTGCCTTCTGCGTTACATACGAAGGCAGGTGCATCAGCACTGGCTCGTAAGGTCTGTCGCCCTCATTGGCTACACCAATACGTATGGTGGGATAAGTGCCTTGCTGTACATCAGGGAACACTATTTCGGTAGTGTCAACCCTGATATCACCAAACTTGTAAGGATGCGTGCGGGTATAGTCTTTTACCTCCATCATTACCTGTCCGGTAAAGCGTAGGTATGCCACATGCGGCTCGGCATTGGTATATACGGCCACTCCTTTGTCGAAGGTACCTAAGATAGAGGCGTCGTAAGTGACATTAATTTCACCTTTCTGGTTAGGAGCAATGGGTGTCTCCGTCCACTTAGCCACCGTACAATCGCAGTCAGGTTGCACATCAGTCAGTACCAACGGTTGATTGCCCTCATTGCTGATATTGAATTTAATGGTCAGTGGATGTTTCCATTCCACCTGTCCCACTTTCTGTATTTCTGTATCTGGAATGAAACGTGGCTGGGCAATGGCAGCCACTTGCCATAGCACCAGCACGCTCAATATGAAGAAGCTTTTATTCATGCAAACTAAATTATAGTTTGCAAATATAACTAATAATTTTCAATTTTCAGTTATCAATTTTCAATTATAATCGTAATACCAGAAGAATGTGAGGCAAATTCAGGAGCATAAGCTGATTGCACCGTCGATGCCCCCACCTGATAAGTACCTGTACGTTGCACACGATAGCGCACCTCCAACACATGCATTCCCTTGCCCAAGCTGTCGAAGAAATAGTTGGTGGCAGCATCTTCCACTTCCATGTAATAGCCCACTCCATTCCAACGATAACCTGACAACTGTGCCACAGGCTCGAAGCAAGCAGCAGGACGGTCCTTCAGTTGTACGAAATCCATAGCTCGATCCAAGGTGATAGTCATGCGTGACACTACCACATCACCCACCTTCAGCTGCGCCTTATCGCCAATCTGCTCAAGGGTTTTCTTGCCCTGTGCATCCATTCGCTCCACATAGAAACGACGCTCCAGGTTCAGTTCCTTGCCTTGCTGCTGAATGTCGGTCATCGGAGTGAAATACTGGGCGTAGGCAGCACCCCAGGCAATGCCTTCATCACGCTTTTCCACCTTAATAACAGGTGCTTCCACCGTCTGCTTGTCAGAGAACACTTCCTTCACATAACCCAAGTCAGGTGTGTCGCTCTTGGTAGGAGATATCGTCTCCATCACCCTATCGGCAAAAGTAATGCGCACGTCACCCTTGTTAGCCAACAGGTTGGCACCTCTGCACAACAAAGCATAGATAGCATCAACCGTACATACCGACGAGTTCCAGCCTCGAGTCTGCTTCTGCTTCAGCAGCCACATCTTCATCTCTTCTATCAGTTCGTCATTACCTCCCACATATTGCATTGCCTCCATCGTAGCTACGTGTTGTGGTATGGGAATCATCGCCCAGGTGTAAGGTTTGTCGAGGAAGGCAAAATGAGCCCCCATCTCGTCCTCATCCACCATATGTTCTTTCAGCGAGTTGATAAACTCGTTCGAGCTCTTCAGCTTGCCAGCTTTATGCTGCACAATAGCACTCTGTGCCTTAGTAATCACATCGCCATCCTTGAGGTTATTAGGCACCAACGACAAGAAATGATTATAGGCTTCCTTGTTTGCCTGCGGTACATCGATATTGCCCACTGCTATCAAATAGAGGTATTGCATTTCCATATACGACAGATACTTGGGCAATTTGTTCTTGCCATAGTCCTTGACCATCTGACGATAATGCTTTAGCATCTCTTGGTGGATGAATGCAAAGCCTTTTTGCTTCATCTGATTTGCTGCTGAAGTGGGCTCATAAACGCCCTCACGACTAACTTGACCTGCCTTCTGTCCGTCTTTCAACAACATTTCGAGTCTTATCAGCAAGCCAGTAATATAGGTGGTAGTGTAGAAACTGCTCTGCATCCCACTGAACCAGCTCCAACCGCCATCTTCATTCTGCAGTCCCTGCAATTTGGTCAGGTCAGTGTTGATGCGGTTGTTCATCTGGTTGAGGTCAAACAACAGACCCAGTCGCTGCTTGCGCTCGGTCTCACTCTGTGCATCCATCACCCAAGGTGTCTCGTTCAAGATGATTTCCTTCAGTTCCTGGTTCTTCTCCAACTGACTGAGCAGCGTTTGCTTGTCGCCACCTTCCAACTTCCAGCTATTAAACACCTGCTGGATACGAGGCTGACTATTGGCGATATAGGTGGCCAGCATATTTCCGTAGAAGGCCGATGCCCAAGCAATAGCATTGTCCGACGTAGGCTCGCTAATCTCAGGCAAAGCCTGTACGGCATACCACGCCGGATTACCTGTAAACTCAACGGTCAACTTTTTCTGCGTAGCCGATGGGTGTTGGTGATTGAACAGCTCGGCAGTAGAGAACTCACGCGTTTGGTTACCTCGTATCGGCATCGCCAGCGTCTCGGTGATATATTGCTTGTTGCTCAGTACAGGCAACACATGCTGCTCGCCATCACTAAACTTTCCTCCATCTGCCACCATCCTTACACCCAACAAGGTATAATCCTCAGTCACCTCGAAATCAAACGATACGGTGGTATTGCCCTTACCCTCAGTACTAAATATATGTTGTTGGGTAGCAATAGTCTTGTCAGTTACAGGGTCAAACAAAGTAAACGTAGCAATTCCTTTTATTTGATTATCAGTTAAGTTAGATACAACAGCGGTAATATTCACTTTATCTCCCATACGCACGAAGCGTGGCATATTAGGTCTGAGCATAAAGTCTTTTTGTGTCACAGCCTGCGCACTCAGATTGCCCACCATCATGTCCTTAGTGTGTGAGATACCTCGGAAGTTCCAGCGCGTCAGACTTTCAGGCATAGTGAACGACAACACCACCTCCCCTTTGTCGTTGGTGCGCAATTGTGGATAGAAGAATGCCGTTTCTGCAAAGTTGGTCCTCACGTCCAAGTCGCCAGCCTCGCCAGCTTCGTTGTCATTATCAACCTCAGCAGGCATTTCCTGACCATCAGCCGTTGCTCGTGCCAACTGAGGTGCTGCCACGCTCTCTTCTTCCGTCACTGCATCGTTAGTAACTATAGCACCAGCAGCATTCGCGCTTTTCATCATCCTTGTAGTTCCCATGGGCGCCGCCATACTCTCATACACCACATAGTCCCTCATCTTGTAAAAGCGCATACGCGGAATGTCCAAGTAGTCCCACTCCCACACAGGCACTTCATAGTTCTTGCCTTTCCAGTTGAAGTGCCAATACGAACGGCTGTTGGCGCTCGGATTACGGTTGCTCGAATAGAGATAGCGGTTGTAATACACATACAAGCCCTGATACTGACGGTAAATCTTGTCGAGCGAGGCATCATACATATAGGCCAACATCTCAGCAGCGGCTGGGGCTCCGTCAGGTGTCTTGATCACCAATTTCCACTCCTCTTGCTGTCCTGGCAACATCTTATCCCTGAATACCTCCCACTTCATATCCAGTTGCTTCACAGGCTTGGTCTTCTCAATCTGCACCTGGCGCGTATATACCTTATCGTCTTTCACAAAGGTAAACAGCACCGTCACTCCATCACCATATATATCTTTATAGGGGAAGTCAAACTTCTTTAAGGCATTGTTGATGGTCAGCGACTGCGTCTCAACGCGTTTGTCATTGGCAAATACATCCATCAACACATAGGCTTCAGGATGCGAAGTGCCAAACACAAAAGTAGCCGGATGTTGAGCATCAAAGCTCAGGCGGCCCTGTCCTCTGTCAAGGAATATAGCCACAAAGGTACCAAAGGTGGTGTCACTCTCACTATAGAGGTTGAACTGTTGAATGTGGCGCGACTGCTGCTCTTCTGGCAACTGCTCCTCGCCCACCACAGTCAGCTCTAATAAATATTGTGCTGATGGCAAACTTTTCCAATGGTCAAAGTTTTGATTATCATTACCGTTAACATCACCTTCTTCTATTGGCAACTGCTTCTTCACTTCGTCATACGAAGTACCTTCTTTGGCCACCTTATACAGGCGGTAGTGCAACTTTTTATCTTGGGGCTGACCAGCAGCATTGTTAATTGAAAAATGAAAATTGAACGTTGAAAGCATCGCTCCACTCGACGAAGTAACCGCTTTCGACTTTTGGTCATCGAGACGAGACTTATTAAGATATTCAGGAATGTCAACTCCTAAAGAATAAGCCTGTGGACGTGCCCAGATACTCTTGTTGGCAGTTTGCGTCTCACCAGCCTCATTGGTAACAATTGCCTCTACATTGATGCTCAATGAACGTTGTTCGTCCTTCGTCTTAAGTTCAATTGGAATCACAAAATCACCCTTGTTGTCTATCATCACCGTATCAGCTGCCTGCGGGTCTTCGCTGTTGCTCCATAAGCGCCAGATATTGCCTGTGATGCGATATGTCAGCGGCATATTCTGCACAGTAGCACCACTAAAGGTCTCCACATGTCCTTTCAGTTCCACCTTGTCACCTATGCGGTATGCCTCCTTGATAGGCTCGAATGTTATTTCAAAGGTAGGTCGTTTGTATTCCTCTACCCTAAAAGATGCATAAGCCTCATCATTGCTTGTGCGGATGGTGAAGTTGCCATTCAGCGTAGCAGTTGGCAATACAAACGAAGCATTAAACGACCCAAAGTCGTTAGAAATCAAATCTGTAGAGCCAAGCTCTTTACCATTCACATCATTCAGCGTCAGGTGGTACGACTTACCCTCCACCACCTGGGTCTCTTCACCCGTTTGAGTATACACGATACCCATCACATACACCGTCTGTCCTGGGCGATAGATAGCGCGATCCGTCAGCAACGTCACATTGGTTTGGGTTTCCACCTCGTGCTCGTTGGGCTTGTTGCGCAGATACACACTCTGCCTCAACATGGCACGATCATCGCCCTTACGCGCCACATACTGCGTATAACTGTTGTTGCTGCTCTTAAATACCTTACGACCATCGGCATTGGTGGTCACCTTGTCATATTCCTTATAGTTGGTGCCATAACCACGATAGAAAGTCACCTCCACCCCACCGATGGGCTGTCCTGTCTTTCTGTCCAGTGTCACCACCTCGGTATTTCCATCGCCCAGATTGAGAACCAGCACCTTGAAACGGCTCACCACCAAATAGCGATAACAAGTAAGCTTTGGCGAATCTTTGGGTGTCACACTCAGCAGATAGACGCCAGGCTTTTCAGGAGCATTTATCTTGAAAGTGTTTTTGTGTTGTAGATAATCATTGTTATTTAAATCAAAGTTCCACGACTGTATTTGCTGCAATTGCAATTGCTGAATATCCTTTGCCTCTGTCTTTTCTTCATTGGGCAGTTCTGTAAGTGTGGTAGCAAACAGCTTTACCTCCACACTGCGTTGATTCTTGAAGTCGATGTCTAAGTCGGCATCCTCGCCAGGATAGAGCATTTTCAGCATATTAGCAGCGAGATAGGGTTGCAATATGCCAGCCTTAAGTTCCACTAAGGCATTAGCACGATAGTACTTGGGGTATTTAGCCAAAGCCTTGTCAATCACGTCCATTGTCTCAGCAGGACGGTCGTCGGCATTGAGCCACTGCGCCTTTCCCAAATAAGCCTCCATTACGGCAGGGAACGCAGCATACTTATTAATCAGCTCGTCATATATCTCATGATTGTTGGCATCCTTCCACCGCCAGTAGTCCAGCGTCACCATCAGCGTAGCCTCTTCTCTGCCCTTCATCTCGCCATAGGTCTGTATCATCTGCTGGTATAGCTGCTCTATGCTATTGCGCTGGTTGCGCAACTCCTGCAAGTTTTCGATGGTTCGTGTGGCCATCAAGTGATACATATCATGCGCATAAAACTCACTGCCATTGCCCAATACAGCAAAAGGCACATAGTCCTTGGCTGAAGTCTTCAGCAATGTAGGCACATCGTCCAAGGCAGCATTGGCATGTTGCTCAATTTGTTTCTCGAATAGCCCCCTTGTCCATTCACGCATATCCTCAGGCACCTCACCCTCTGCCAGTTCGGTACGGTTGCGCAGTTCGTAGCTATGGCGACCCAGATAGTCCTGATACATACCAGCCAACATCGAGTGCAATATGGCACGATTCACCGTATTGCGCTCCTCCTTCACCCATTTCTCCACATATTTAAAGTTGGGGTAGATGCTGTCTGGCGTCACCTCCTCCTGACTCTGTGTCTTATAGAGGTAAGCCTTGAACATCTGTGGGGCGTTCTGCTCACGTTGCGCCTTTTGGAATATCTTTTCAGATAGGTCCATCACAGTTTTAGGCAGACTCTTCTCTTCTGCCTCCTTCACCTGTTTCCACAGGCTCTCGTATGTTTGTGCAAACCCAGGTATATGTATCATAGCAGTAATGATAGTTAAGATAAAGCTTAGTCTGAATACTTGTTTCATAATCTTTGTCGTTTTTCGTCACTACAACAATAATGCCGCAAGCCACGAATTATTGCACTAAGTTAATGAAAATTTCCTTAAGAAATGCTACTTAAGAGGATATTATTAATAAGTATGCCTTAAGTTATTTCGATAATTATCTACAAGTTTATTGGGAAACTCTATAATAACTACTTTGAAAATCTTAACGCAGTTTTAACGAAAAAAGTTTGGTAAAAGGGGAACCTTTAAATACCTTAGCCGATAAATATAAACAACTATTTATCAACAAATTATTTAATATGATAACCAATTTTGAAACTAATAAAGTTTATTTGGCTAAAGGAATGACCACGGAAAAGTATGTAGATGCAACAGGGTCTCTTTTGGGGGTGTTGCATAACCGCCAAATCCATTGGAGCTTTTTACCCTTAACTACATCTGTGTTTCATATTTGGGCGCGTGACTATATGCCTGTTCAGGTTAGCAAAGAGAAGTTTGTGCGCTTCAACTATAACCCTGACTATCTTGAATACTACCCTGAATACAAGCCTGATACTTCTACTATCATCTCAGAACTTGGGCTAAAAGTGATAGAATCTGACATTATTATTGATGGTGGCAATGTCATCAGTTGTGGTAACAAAGCCATCATGACTGACAAGATATTCAGGGAGAATCCGCACTACAATCGCGGCGTGCTTATCGACACGCTGAGTCAATTACTGGAAGCAGAGATTGTGCTGATTCCCGAAGATTATTACGATGAATATGGTCATGCTGACGGAATGGCGCGATACATGGGCGAAGGCCGTGTGCTGCTCAACAATTATTGCGACTTTGACAAGGCGCTGCGTAAGAGGCTATTGGCTGCACTCAGCCTTCATTTCGATATCACAGAACTCCACTACAACACCCATACAGCGAGGAGCTGGGCTTATCTCAATTTTCTGCAAGTGGGGCATCATATTTTCATCCCAATG
>Ga0265298_10001331_pt1 | contig 36490 bp, 37 predicted proteins | sample AusTroGonzalo_MG_3_FD_193486 | JGI IMG/M metagenome (GOLD analysis project Ga0265298, IMG submission 193486) | Bovine rumen microbial communities from tropical cattle in Woodstock, Queensland, Australia - Gonzalo_01 | ecosystem: Host-associated > Mammals > Digestive system > Stomach > Rumen ...
AACGTTGTAGGCACGCTGAAACATGGTTCAAAATTTCTTTTTATATAGTTTATAGATAGTTAAATTAATTTTGTTTGTCAAGTTCCGCGCCTATCATCTGCCACCCTAAAGGGTTCCCCAGCGCCTAGCGGCGCTGGGTGGCAGTTTTCTCGGCGCGGTCTTATAAACTGCGAAACGATGGCATCACCAAGAGACATACACGATAGACTGGTACTGAATATCGACCAGGAAAACTTCAGGAAACTAGCCGTAGAGGCGGTAGACAAGCTGACCCACGTCAAGAAGGTAAACGGAAAGAACCGAAGGGTCTATGCAGACTTCACCGTGACCATAGACGCAAGCGTCGACCGTCGTGAATTCAGTATCTATCGCAACAGGTCTAGCATGATGGTGCTGGCAGTGAAACAAGATAACGTAGTGAGTGTGAATTATGAATATGTCTTTATCGAAGACCACATCAAACAACTTTTGAAGGAACTGAATGGCAAAGGAACAATGCATTAGCGTCGAGGGCACCGTAACAGAGGAACGTGGGAACGGATTCTTCACCGTGGTGCTGGACAACGGACACGAGGTCGTTGCGAGACTGTGTGGAAAGATGGAAAAGCGCAACTTCATCCGTGTACTTACAGACGACAGAGTTATCGTCGAAATTTCCCCATACGATCTGAACAAGGGCAGAATAGTCTACCGCTACAAGTAATTTCTGTCTATATATGGAAAAAGCCGCACCAGACTCTGGTACGGCGTATTTTCGTTTTGTATCAAGGACTACTTGGTCTTCTTGGCCTTCGTGGGCTTGGATGCCTTCACGAGTTCCTTCTTGGCGACCTTGAGTTCCTTGAGGGAAGCCTTCCACTTATTGAGGCGTTCGTCCTTGGTCACCGGCTTCTTGAGCTGTTTGAGCAAGGTAGAACGACGACCAATCTGGCCTTCTAGCTTTGCAATGGCTTCCTCGGTACGTTCGAGCTGGCTCTTGCGAGGCTTGCGTCCCTTCTTATCCTTGGCCTTTGGACCTTCCTTAGTTTCCTGGGCAGCTTCGAGTTCGGCAATCGGCTTGGATTCGCATTCGACCGTCTTGCAGTTTGCCCACGGATTCTCGATGGGTTCGACAGCGACAGTATTGGTATCAGTCACCACGAGAGAAGGCGGTTCAACAACCTTCGGTTCGTCTTCGACAATCGTGGTTTCCTTTTCGGATTCGGTCACTTCCGGGACTTCCACGGTTTCTTCGGACTTTTCGGTTTCAGCCCACACGGATGAAATGTCCGCTTCTTCCTTCTTGGCCTTGCGCAAGCAAGCGATCCAGATGACGAACACGATGATGGTCACAACGACCGCAATGATAGCTAATGTCATTTTTGACTCCTTTTAAGTTAGCGCTAACGTGATTAAAATTATATCACATTAGCGCAAAACGGAACTAGGACGCCTTGAAGTTGTATTCCGGCTTGATGACAGTCTCTACCGTGCAGAGGTCGCCGATGTTGTCCAAGATAGCTTGCACCGGCTTGTACGCCATCGGGCTTTCGTCAATCGTGCTAGTACGTACCGACGTCGAGTAAATGCCTTCCATGGCTGCCTTGAAGTCTTCCATGGACAGCTTCGCCTTCGCATCGCCACGGCTCAACACTCGTCCAGCACCGTGCGGCCCGGAGAAGTTAGCCGCAGCATTGCCCTTGCCAGTAACTATCAAGGAGCCGTCGCGCATGTTCATCGGAATAATAGCGCGTTCGCCGTTCTGCAACGAGATCGAACCCTTGCGGATGATCTTGTTATCCACGTCGACGTAGTTGTGCAACGTCGTGAACTCTTCCATGATGTAACGGCGCTTGATGTCCATTCCGTCCAAGATTTCCTGGAGCATCGCCTTGCGATTCCAGTAGGAGAACTCGGAACATATCTTCATGTCGTTAAGGTAATCGTCTACGTCAGTGCCTTCCAGCCATGCGAGATTAGACGGATACTGCGTCTCGTCGCCCGTCTCCTTGCGATTACGCAAGTAGCGATCGATTGCACGCTGCTGGTGGAACTTGCATACGACTTGTCCCAAGTAGCGTGAACCAGAGTGGATTACGATGTAATGATTACCTTCTTCGTCGACATCTACCTCGTGGAAGTGGTTACCATTTCCCAAGCTTCCAACACTGTACAGCAGCTTATTACGGTCGGTATCAGCAATCAGTCCAGACAAGTCTACATTCTTGGCGAACTTGTGCAAAGTCTTTCTATGTGCCATTCCGCAAGGAATATTCATGCGAATAACCTTATCCAAACGTTCATAATTGAACTGGTATTCCGGAGAAATCTTGCACACCAACATTCCGCAGTACGCGTCAACGCCAACTAGATTCGGCACAATAGTATCGGTAAATGTTTGGGTATATCCCACGACACATCCGACTCCCATGTGACAGTCGGGCATGATAGCGATCTTGCTACCTTCCATGCACGGAACCGACAACAACTGAACAATCTGCCCATAGGACGCACTGTCCAAGTTCTCAAAACCAGCCACATACACGTCGGCGGAACAGTATTTTCCATCAATAGTAATCATAAATTTTAATCCTCTTTTCTTATTTCTATAAACTACATTAGCTATGGCAAAAAAGAAACAAACACAGAACGAGCTCGAAGAGCTATTAAACACCGAACTTCCGTCAGTTGAACCGGAAGTGAAGGCTGCTGAGGTAGTTCAGCCCAAAGAAACCCCAGTCACGGAAGCTCCGAAGCCGTCCACGCCCAAGAAGCGTATCAGAATCCGCAAAAAGGCGACGAAAAAGCTTTCCGCCGCCATCATTTGCATGGATCCGTCTATTCAGAGATTTATCTAGTTGCAATCCCCACATACGTGGGAAATTCATTCCAATATAACGGATTCGTGCAATTAATCATTAGCGATTCTGAAAGACTTGCGGAACCACTTCGCCGTCGTCATCATTGTCGGCGGCATTTTCTTGTTCTTCTTTTACTTGGTCACCATAAAGATTGAAGTACTCAATCTGGTCGAACGAGATTGCTAGCGGAGTAATCACTTCCTTTCCATCTTCATCCGGTTCGGTATGCTTGAGGTACAAGTCGTCGAAACGCTTGTCGCCATCGAGTGGTTGCTTCTCGAACACGAGGTTGGCTTCCAGATACTTCTCAAGATACTTTTCGCCGGTGATCGAATCCTTCAGCTTCTTCGTCTTGATGTTTGCACCGATGGACTTGAAGTGAACCGGAACCACGTCGTCGTAGATCTTGAGGTTCATGCAGATGCCGTACTCGTCGAGCGCATGGAAACGCTTGGTATTCGGGTCGTCGGCGACGTTGCGGAGAACCTGGATATTGGAGATGGGGTCGGTAGCCTTGCCCCAGCTGGCAAGAGCTTCAAAGATGTCGTTGATTTCATCAGTGTCGCTGCACTTGATGTTCATACGCTTGAATATTAAGCCCTTGCGCACTTCGGTTGAGTGCTTCGTGATGATGCCGTTAAGCGAGAATGACAGTTTTGACATAGTAATATCCTCAATTTTCAACATAATATAGCAATTTGATGATAAACTTGCAAGTACGAGGATATTTGCATGACCGACTTGGTAAAACAACTACTAGAATCACACTCATCTGCATTCAACGGAGCCGTTGAAGCACTGTTCAATTCGCTGTTCGAAGCCACCGGGCCGGTATCGGTAAATTCACACGACGCTGTGGAGATGCTGCAGAACAAGGTCGGCGAAAACGTCAACAAGACCAACGACGGTACACAGATCGTCGGACTGGCCGCACAGGCTGGCATGGGTGACGAACCGCTTCCGAACGAAATGGATCAGATCGTCAACTCGATCAACAACGACATGGCAAAGAACGTCGACTTGCCAGACTTGCCTACCGAGGAAAATCTTCCCAACTTGTCGGATAACGGCGGCCCGGATGCAATGGGTGACGGAATGGGTGACGAGCTCGGCGACGAAATGGGGGACGACGACATCACCAACGCGATACCGGACTTCGCCGAGACCCAGAAGAACGTCACAGACAACCCGCCACCTTCTCCCGACGAGATATTCGGCGAGGACGACGACCTGGACGACCTTTAACAAGAAAGCGACCTAACGGTCGCCTTTCTCATATCTGAACGTGGTACTTTGCGTGCTTGGCCTTTTCCTTTCGCTTCTCGGCCTTAACGATTGCACGTACTTCGTCCTCGGCCTCCTTCTCACGGTTGTGGATTCGCTTCATGAGAGCCTTACGGACTTCCTTGTTGTATTCGAGTCGTTTCGGCGAGACGTTACCTTCCTTGATGAACTTACTGATGTTTCCGATGACCTTTGATACCTTGACTTCTTCATCGTTCATCACGTTCAGTGCGTTAATACGTGCAGTCGTGTTTTCACGAGCCGTCTTGACGTTTTGGTCGATCCTATCCCATATACCGTACAGACTGTCAAAATGTCCCTTGATGTAGGCGTTCAGTCCAGCGGGGCTCATCGGAGACTGGTTCACTTGTCCTTCCGGAACCCATCGGTCAGCCTTCCATGACTTGCCTTCCACGTGTACTGGGACGATCTTTAGACGACCGTCCGCATTGACTTGCACGAGCGTCATGTGTTCTGCATTCGCAGCCCAGTTGATGCACTTGCGTTTCGTCTCTCCGTGGTCGGAATATGCCAAGCTGACAGTTTCGGCACACTGGAACACTACTCCCCAGTAGTAATCTTTCGTGTCGTGCGGCTGCAGCTCTGCGAGCTTTACCGTATAGATGTAGCCGTTACGACGACCACCCACTTCTTCCGGCTTCGAGTTGGTATCGACCTTCCAGAACGTATTAATGTTTGGCAGACCGTGATACACCTGAGTTTCGCAAATAGTGCGTGCTTCCATTTCGGACTGCATCAATTCGATGTACCAGACATCCTCTGGTTCCTCGATAGGGTCTTTCGTATGGTAGAAAAGGTTTAGAGTACCGTTCACGAAGTTGATCCAGTCCTCGTCCTCGCACTGGAAATCGAACTTGCCGAACCATTCTGCATATTTCTTCTGCGCTACGGTAGGAAGGTCGATTACACGAGAATACTTGTCGAAGTCATGCGGATTGAAACCGTCGTCACGGCACTTGTTCATAATCCAGAAGTCCAGGATGATGTCCTTGTGCGCATCCCACGTAATACCGGCATTGACATAGTTGATAAGACGGATTCCCGCAAGTTTCTTCGCTTTCATGAAAACCTCGTGATGCTATCAGTTTATCCGTTTCGTGTTTGCACAAACAGATAAACTATGTCTAAAGTTCATTAATATAGGTACCTCATGTTTGAACTATTCGATTTACCAAACGAGAAGGAACTCGCACAGATCATGCTCGAAGGCGCAAAGAAGGCCAAGAGCGAGACCAATGCGGTTGATACAAAGACAATCTTCCCGTTCTGGGAACCTCCCGGTTCCGCAAAGAAGAACGTCGTGTCGCCGGACAAGACTGGCGCTGTCAAGGTGAAGCCAGCCGACTTCAAGGCTATCGACACGGCTACCGCATGGAAGGACTTCCTCGACAAGCTTCCTAAGAAGAGCACCAATGCTACCAAGGATTCTGGAAGCTTCGGCACCGTCGTTGTCGACAACGGCAAGTCCGTACCGAAGCCGGATGACCTCATCGGCAAGGTGAAGGCTCTCAAGGAAACCAAGGTTACCGACATGTCCGGCAAGACCAAGTCCACTACCGAAGAACTCGGCTTGTTCAAGGAACTGGTCAAGTCCAACGCAGCAGAACCGAACAAGGACAAGCTCGTCGGCATCGTGAAGCCGAAGACTGAACTCGGAAAGATTGCCAAGAAACCGAAGTTCGATATCGACGCAAGCGCAACTGTCGAAGTCAAGGACGTGATTCCAGCCATCAAGCAATTCGCCAACAAGATGACACCGGACAAGACTGGTGCAGTCAAACCGAAGTCCGCACTCGGCGTCAAGGGTGTCAAGGGCATCAAGAACGCAGAAAAGCCTGAACTATACGACGACATGACTCAGCCGCAGCTCCGAGTGATCAACCACGGTGACAAGATTCCGTCCCCGGAAAAGATGTTCAACCACTACGGCAAGGCTCCGGAAGTCAAGGTAGTTGGAAAGACTGAACCGAAAGGCTCTGCCGTGATGAGTCCGGACAAGACCGGTGTCGTGAAGCAGAAGGGTCTCGAAACCGCAAAGCGTGCTTAATATGGCGAAGACCGATCCGTACTACGACGAATATGCCAGAAGGTTGATGAGAAACCCAGTCCCTGTTCATCAGGGGTTTCTCCGTCTTCGCATTTCAGAGCTTCCGGTCAACTACCAGGAGCGTCGTACATCGGTAACTGAACCGTATACAACAGATGCCCAAGAGACGATCAATGCGAACATCAAGGACTGGGTATGTCCGGGTCTATCTTGCTCGCTGGCCAAGGAAGGCCACTACAAGTTCGTCACCAGGATTCCCACCCAAGAGGACAACCAGTATGACGACACCATCACGGTGAACATGCTGGCCGACAACCGATGGGAAAACTACTGGGCAATCAACCGATACATGGAAGTGGTGCAGAGCGGCCAGACAGACGCTGACCCAGTCAGGGACGTGCGTCACCGTATCTACGGCATCGACCACAGATACCGCAACCGCCTCACTTACATCCAGTGGATCGACATGCACTTCGCTGACGACGTTGCACAAGAGTACATGGTCGTCCGTCTTGAACGCTGCAGATTCGCCGCACTGAGCGCGATGTCGCTCAAGCCGGGCACTATCGAACCGGCATCGTTCAACTTGACGATCAACTACGAAATCCGTCGCATTATCCGTATGCCGGACCCCAACGAACTGATGAACGCAATCTGTATAGCAGAAGGCGCAGACTCCTACTACTAGAGGTAACCCATGGCTGACCAGAACACAAATTACCAGCAAGGCACGACTTCTGGGATCAATTCGTCCCATGACGCAATGCTTGCGTACTACATGGACAAGTTCTATGCAGCTGCCCGTGGGCATCTTGTAAACAAGTACCACGTAGGGTTCTGGGGCGACTACGTTTCCGAAGCACTGCGCATCATGGATAGAAATGCCTACGCTGACAAGTACAATCTTGGATCGGTAAAGACGTTCAAGAATACAACAGACTGCTACTTGAAGACTGCGTTCAACCAGTGGGCCGACTTGTTCTACGACCGTAGCACCAAGGTACTCAACATGTACTGGGCGGCACAGTCTGTAAAAGTAGGCGAGGCAAAGGCGAAGATTGAAGAACGGACGTCAATTGACACAACCAAAGGCATAAAATATCCATTGGTGCGTGGAGACCAAGGACCGCAGTCATTATCATTAGTAATCGTCGACGACCCGTACATGATGTGGTACCAGTTCTTCAATGCATTATACAATGCACAGTTCAGTCCACTCGTCCTCAAAACGCGCAGTACTTTCCACAAGATTAACATCGCCATCGATCTATATTCCGAAGCAAGTACATTGACTCGTAGCAGCAATGGACAATATGCTACTGAGCAGTCACCGTTCATCACTGACATAAGCCTAGCGCAGATGTTTGAATTTAACTCAGTAGTCCTACAATCCGCACCTAGTATCAACATGAGTTACAAAGAAGGGAATGAATATACATTTACATTGCAGTTCAAATACCCGAATGCGTTCCAAGGCTCGTTCAAGCAGCAGCTGAGGTACCTACGAGACAATACATGCGACGGAACCGACGTGTCTGCGATTGACTCCAGAAACAAAATGATCCGTAAGCGTTTCTTTGAAGACGATTACGGAACATTGAAGAAAAATCCCGGATTGTACGAAGCGTTCGACGAGAAGGAATACTATTCCGATTACGGAAATAGATACTTCGCAACAAAAACTATTTAATCATGGTAACAACACGCTGGTTAATATCCAGCGTTTTGTTTTTGCCGTAGAACTTGATCATATCGGCGTATGTATTGTACATCTTCGCATTGGTACGAGTCAACGGCAATTCCGACACGAAATTGTTATAGATAGTGTTCAGATGTACAGCACGCATCTTGTAAGCCAGATCTCCGATGACATTGACTCCCCAGAACTCGTCGACCAGCGGTGTATAGAAAATACCGTCACCAGCAGATGAAATGGCTGAAGGAATCTTGACCGGATCTACGACCATCCGTACACGGTCAAACATGCCGCAGATGTAGTTCATGTAGGAATCGATTCGATTATCCATGACGACAAGCGTATCGGTGAATTCCTTGTCCATGATAATCTTGCCACATACCTTGCCGGACACTTCGGTAACGTCGATGTCCACAGCAGCAAGCATTTCCGTACAAATGGTCTCAAATGTCTTCTTGGGCTTGTAGAAAGTCTCCACGTAGTCACGGGCAAGCAGATCGAACGCATACTCGTATCCGTAGCCGATCATCGTCAGCTTGGACACGTTAATGCCACGCCAGCGAGTAGTACTCAACGCCTTGCCGAACGTATCGACGAAACCCTTCGGCATGTTGTTCTTCATCGCAGTAATCAGCTTGGAAGGAGTATTGCCCTTGTCCGCATAGAGCGTGGCAATTGCATCCTTAGCGAATGACTCGCACACCGCCTTCCATTCATCCTCATCCTCGAAGGAGTTCTTGTTCAAGGGGAAAGCGATAACGCCGTTCTTGGTGTTCTTGATCTTCACCTTGTCATACGGAATGTAAAGGTGACGAGGGTTGTGATACTTTTCAAATTCGAGATCGATAGGTGTAATGACCCTAAGCATCTCGACGGTCGACGCACTGACCATGTCACGGTAAGTGTCCAGCGGCTCGCCCAGCTTTGCTGTCGCAAGGAAGTGGACAGTCTCTCCATTGATCTTGCGCCGCACAGCCTCAATCACTGAATCCAGACTGTAGCCAATTATGTATGTTTCGTTCGTCATGCGATCTTACCGTCATGCTGAATAAAAGGCAATATGTATTCGTCAAGCCAGCGAGCGCCGGGGAACTCGAAAAGGATATCGAGTATTCTGCACTTTTCATCGGCGAACACCACGGCTGGCAACTTATTCATACCCAAGTCAGTATAGATGAGGTTCTTTAGAGGTTCGGGCTCGATCACTGTACGTACGCAGCGCACCGGGTCGTCGAACAGATTGTACTTGTTGAACCAAGCGAACATGTCGCTGAAACTCTGCTTGCATGTCGGACACAGCTTCTGTTCATCGTAGAACAGGAAAACCCACATGACCACACGCTGACGCTTCTTTACGTCCTGGTACGCTTCCATACCGTAATCCAGCAGACGCTGGCTGAGTGGCTTGTACTCTCCGCTGATGAACACGCCGTCACTGCAACAGACTGACATTGGTTTGCCTTTCGAAGTTAACTCTTAAATTACATTTTTATAACCGTGGACGCATCGAACAGCTTTCCGGTATTCTTCTCGTTGGCGATAAACCAGTTCACGCCGTGACGCTTGCACCATTCGGACGCAGCTTCCCACTTCGCAAGGTTCACGATTACGTCCATGACCTTCTGGTCATAGTTCGCCTTGCGCTTCTGGTATTTCTCAAATGCCTTAGAATCCGCACCAGGTTTAGGCGGCTGCGGCATCTTAGGCTGTATTGAATACGAAGTCGGTTTCACCTCGATAAGCCATCGAGATTTATGCGCTTGACCCTCAAGGTTGCACTCCAGGTAGATATCCGGATGATAGATGGACACTCGTCCATACTTGGGCGACATGTAGGGAATCTCGAAAATCTTTGGTTCATACGCCCAGAAAGTGATATTGGGATTCATATCGCACACGAAGAAGAACTTTCTTTCCCAGTCCGACTTGTAGTACGGTGCTGGATGATTCGGCATATATTTCTCTGGGTGTATGAGCGTGTACCGTCCCTTGTGACAGTCCGTATAGTAATTATGCCTTGCCATACCGCCTCCTAGGCCAACGCAGCTTTATACATTCGAGCGTAGTACCCGTCAAGCGGTTCGTCCGGAAGACGAGCGGTGAAACGGTAGGTCGATATCTTCTCAGTCCGTCCCTTGTCGAAATCGTCCGGAATCGAGTAAGTAGGATACACGATTTCGCCTTCGGTATCATCCGGCAAGTCAGGATTTCTTCCGATATTGTTGTCCTCGCGAGCGACTACATTGTTGCTGCTGAAATCAGTACCAGGTACCTCGATATTATCCAGATTGGCCGTCATATGGTTAACGAAGTTACTCGTAGTGGCATACTTGTTAGTAAACCGGATTAACTGGTAATACTTTTCTACATAATATGCATCATCCTTGCTACCGGCCACCATACTGTCACCGATATTCATCAAGGTAGTCTCATCTCCAGACGAAATCGGCCTCGTTCCTACATTAACGACATTCTCGGTTTCTGGGGCATAAATAAAGTTGACCGACTGGGAAATCGCACTAGGTTCCTGGTTATCGAACGACGGCATCATATCAGCAGCCGTAATCGGTCGGTCGATCTCGTACTGTTCACGTTCCTCATCCTCGGCAGACGTATCGTCATCCTTGTTCTTGGTTTTCTTGAACATTGACATCAGTACATCCCACGGCGATTCGCTATACAGCTGACGCAATACGCTCTCACGTGGAGTCATGCCGTCCAAGTCTACTGCGAGGCAGCATGTATATATGTCCGCCTCCATCGCACGACGCCAGTACTTGTCATCTAGGCGCAAGTCCTTATACAGCTGCTTGACACGGTTCTTGATCTTTTCTGACAAAGCAGGACAAGCCATCTCAAGGCACTTGATCCATCCACGATACGTGTTCACCATGTCGATGATGGACATTCCGTAGTATTCAACTCCGTGACTGGTCTCGGTACTGTATACGAACAAGCACTCGAACGGTCCAAGGCCCTTGATAAATAAGTTGACATTCATCTTGGCACGAAGGAGCTCCACATACTTCTTCATCAGATACCGGAACGGCTTGATCAGCAAATTGTACACATACACGATCCAAGATTCCAGATAGTTGAACACCATGTCGATGTACTTGCGGACATACTTAGTCAGTAGGTTGTCAACAGCAAGGCTCAACCCGACCGGAGTCATAAGGGAAAACTTCTGCTCAAGGCAATACTTGACCGCTGGCGCATTCGTCGTAATGTCCCGACCGTACTCATCCTTTGTACATCCAGTCAAGTTGGCAATAATCTTGCATAGGCACGGACAGTCGTGCATGTGACGGAGCAAGTCGTCCCAGTTGATGGAAATGCTCAAGTTGATTGTCTTCATGATCTTGTCACGAATGGCGTTGAATACGTCCATAATACAGTGGCGAACCGCCTCGGTCAATGAAAGAGTGGCATTTTCCAGACGTGTACGAGCCGCATCTATCTTGTCGAATAACGCGAACGCCGTCTTGATGAATACGTCCAGCCAGCCATCGATCATGCCTCCCCAGTTCTCTATAAAGGTACAAATGTTCTTTACAAAATCGGGCTGCTGAATCAGCTTACTGAGGGTAGCTCCGCTAGACAGACCGTTCATCGCATTGGTGACCTTGTCCAGACCCCACATTGCGGTACCGAACATAGGCACGTTTTCCTTGATGAAGTCGAACAGCATGTCGGAACAGTCTACGGCATTGATTTGCCGTGTAGTCGCATCCATTGACGACGCGGTCTGTTCGACTGCACTGGAGAACGTATTGACCGCACCGTCCAGAGCAGTCATAAACGACGGCTTAGGAGTCGACATAGTAGACGAATTTGACGATGTCTTGTCTGAAATGACCGCATCGTTATTGCCGCTACACTGCTCGGCAATATTGTCTATTTTCGCGCATCCGTCCTTAACCGCCATAGCTACCACTCACTTCCATCAAAGTTCAACATAAGAGCGGACGGCTTCGGAAAATCGAAATCGTTCGGTGTCAGCACCGGAAGATCGTCATTATTAGCCTTTGCCCTGATATGTACAACAAGTTTATCCAGCACACTCTTCTGGTACGACGTCACGTCATCCGTAGCGGAGCCAATCAGCATGATGATCACGGCATCCACGTTGGCCTTGTCACCGTCGATCGTAGAGCCGCTGTACACACCGCCATCGTCTTCCAGATCGATGAACTGGTAGAATCCGCTATTCTTCAATGACGACTTGTTGCCGGTATCCGAAAGGATTTCCGGCTCACCCTCGACCTTACCGACTAAGTAATGGGCGTTACTATTGCTGGTAAGGAACTTGGACGCCATAACCGGGAAGCATTCGCCTTCGGAATGACATACCAAGATATGGCTGATTTCCTTTCCGTTACGCTTGATCATCTTGTCAGTACGTTCCATCGGTACCGTCGCAACAACTTCTCCAGACCTATTGACGATATCCATCATAGGCAAGTCAGCGTCCGTAAGCGGATTAGCCGGTGATAACGACAGCTCAGGCGGTGTCACTTGTCCGTGGAACGCGTCGATAGTCGCTTGAGAAACATGCGAAATCGTTAAATATTCGCTACCTTGTCCAAGTCCGCTATTGGATCGGTTATGCCCAACCGGCATGCAAGTAAAGATATCTATAGTGCCTTCGGTCAGTACATGCTGCAGATTCTCTCCGCTACCCGATTGGGCACCCATCCCAGCATTGGCATGTGCAGTACTCGACTCATAGGTCACGAAGCCGGAAGCGTCCCAAGTAAGTCTGGAATCGTTTCCCGGATTCACGATCTCTGTCATGTGGGTCTGGCGGTTATGCGTATAGAAGAACCCGTCCTCACCCAGGTTAGCAACGGCGGCATCAGGATAATACTCAGTAAACTCAGCCGGATTCACGTCCTGAGTCTGGGACATGCCGTAATAGTATCCGCAGCTGATATCGCCGTCCATGAAACGGATACGGAGATAGTACCCGACTTGAGGAACTTGCTGGATGCCGGTAGTGATTGCCGGATATACGTAAGGCTGCTCATCGTCCTCGAAGTCTTCGGTCACACCAAGAATCTTCGCACGGACTGCACCACGATGGGTAATGTCGTTACTGCCTCCGACAACAACACCGATATAATCTTGTTCAGGTAAACGACGTTCTATCATGCCGATTTCTGCCTCATAAAACGTATAGCAAGGTATAGGCCCTACAATACTTGGTTATATTATGCCGCCAAGTTCAAAACGTGGCGGATTGGTTCAGACGGATTCCTATATATCCGTCCGGCGGTCAGTCTTTCATCTTGCGAATCAGGCCTCCACCGACCTTCAACGAACGCAGTTTCACTGCCCCCTTACGGGGGCAGCCAGAGCTGCGATCTCCGGTTGCGTTCGCCCGTTACTGGGCTGATTTCCGACCGGCAAAGTCGGTATCAAGAAACGTTAATGCGGATGCCTCCGCAAGCCTTACCAACTTGATGCTTTCCACTTGACTACTCGCAATCTACGGGCTAACGCTCAAACGTCGGATAAGAAAGGTTCTCTTTCTCGGTTTTGTTAGGTCGACTCGCGCTTCGCTGCGGCTGGACTTCGGGTTCCTTGATTGTAAGTTTATATCAATTGCTTTATACAATAATTTATGGTTATATATCCTATGGCATACTAGATCATATCTCCATTTCGACCTTACATGCCTTGGCGATGTTATCTAGTTCCTTCATAGTGGGATCATAGTTATCTATGCCATGCGACTTTGAACCTAGTATAACATAGGTTACATATTCCGCAGACGGGTTCGACGTCAAGTTACCTAGCGCACCGGACTGCATCGAGCCTTCCTTACGGATTTTCTTGCCCAGAACGATGTACTCGTCGGTATAGTTCATGTCTGTACCGCCGTTGCTTCCGTTCTTTGTAACCTTGAGTGCACGAACGTAAACTCGGCTACCTACAGAAGGGCCGATTGAGTTATAAATTCCAATCGTCATCCGCTTGCTGTACTCGGAAATAATACGGTCACGCAGCATACCGGCTATAGGATAAGACTTGTGGGTATTCAAAGGAAAATTATTGATAATGGTCAAGTCGCCGTACGTAGCATTCTTGTCAGATATGCCATATTCTTGTCTGGCTTGCTCGCTAGACTTGGCTCCGTAATGAGTGACCACATTGTCGAAACATTCTCCGTTACAGTTGGACACGTCAGCTTTACCGTCGGACTTGACGTCAGAAAAAACAACATTGGGAAACATCTCGCCAATATGCTCACCTTGGGTATTGGAACGTTCCTCGTAAGCATACAGCCATACTGTACTTCCGCTATTCGAATCGGTATACATCACGTTGTTAGTAGAAGCCAATGCATTCTGTGAATAAATAAGGGCTTGTTTATCAGTAGACTTGCTGGATAATCCGAGAGACGAGAATACAATCTGCTGATCCACCTCGTCATAATACCAGTAAAGGTAATCTCCATTCATCGACGAATGGTTGACCGTAAATACCAACATTTCTTCAAGATTCGCTTGCACATAGCGCCATGTCATAGTGTCTACCAAGCTTGACGCATTTGCAATCAATCGGTTGCCATAAGTAATCGGTTTCGCATACGACTTCAAAACATCTATCATAGCATCGAGACTCGTACCGGTAATGGCCATTGTCTTCCTGGCTAGAGTGTCCGGAGTACCGCACTGCCATTCTACATGAAGCTTCGTAGTAGCCTCGTTCACAGCTGTCTGCGTAGCCTTTATGACATAGAACGTAAATCCCTTGCCGTCCAGCTCCGGATAACCGGTATTAAGGAACATGAACTGTCCATAGCAGCCGCTATCGACCTTATAATCGGACAAGTCTGTGACCATTACCGAAAACGTTCCACGAGGAAGACCGTTCATCGGAATGACCATATCCAGGTCATTTACCGTCGACGCATCGAACGCACGGTCTTTAATAGTCAGCGCAACGCTAAAGCTGGTTCCTACACGGTTAGCCATTACTTGTTATCCTCTACATCTTTCAGCTCGTTGTATTCCTTGTACCAGTTGACTACGCTGTCCGGAGACGGCAACAGATAGTTCATGTCGCCAGCGGCTTCAGTAATCACTCCGCTGAACGGCTCGCTGTAGCCCATCCAGTCGCTATCCCCAAGGACAACCGCTTCCTTGGCCTTCTTGAACTCCGTTTCGAGCTCATTGCCAGTGTACCCCTTCAAAATTAGCTCATTACGGATTGCCTCGTCTACCGGACGGACTGTGCCCCTCAACGCCATCGGATTCCGCATGCGGTTGACAGCGGCGAACGCCTTGTACATCTGTGGAGTGCCGTACAAATCGCCAATCACACGGTCAAGACGGCCATTCTGTACCATAGGGATATGGAACATGCCAGCATACGTAAACTCATCCTTCCGGATTCTCGGAAACTGTTCCTTAGCCATACCCTACTTCCTCTTCTTGTTTGTGGATGGGTTATTATTACGTGAGATTTTACCGTCGACTTGGTTCTGCGTACTCGGATTGTTCGCGTTCCGCTTGATGAACGGCTCGAACACTTCCGTACCAAGAATTGACAAGAAGTCCTTGGTCGGACCAGGCTGCATCCAGTACGATACCTTGACTTCAGCGTCAATGAATACCGGCAAGTGAGTACCGTCGGCGGACACAAACTGTTCATTGCTTGCGCGGAAATTGACCCTATTGATAACCATCGGTTCCAAATCCAGGTAATGTCCGATGCTTACGCGAACTGGAAGCGGATTCGCAGTAATTTCTCCGCCGAAGAACGTGTTAATGGAGTTGTAAGTATCAACACCGACACCAGCGGCAGCCTTCATAGTTTCCTTTAAAGTAGATCCGATCGATTGAACGGTTTCACTGCTCGTTACTGGATTCACTATACCAGACACAAAATTTACCGCAGTATTTGCAGCATCTGACACGGTAGCCGCCGCGCCACCAAGTCCAGCATTATTCAGCATTTCCTTTGCGCCTTCCAGCATCGTATCGCCAGCCGCCATAAACCCGCTAATCATCTTGTTGACAATGTCATAGCCTTCCATATCCATCGGACGAACATACGTCATCATTACCAGACGGCGGATTGACTGTCGGCACATGTCCTCCTGTTCAGGAAGATACCATTGGAAGTTCAATGGAAGGTCAGCCTCAATATTAGCACCGCCGAATTTCTTGATAGTCATGCTGCCAGTAAACTGGTTACTTACTCCAGATAGTTCCATACCCATCTGGGCGAATGTTTCCGCCGTATTGAGCACCTTGTTTGCATTAGTGGACAAATAATTTCCAGCAAACGGCACAACGCCAAGAAGTCCGCCATTTCCTCCACCACCGGTCAATATGGTATTCATTCGGGCGAAGCCAGACTTATTTTGTCCATTAGAATTAGTCCAAGTTGCATTGACAGAAAACGACGGCCCGTTACCAGTATCGGCTTTCAATATGCCATAGAACGGTTCGTACAAGTCATACTGACTATCATTCGCTATAGCCTCAAGCATCTCGGTACGGAATACGTCGATACTCTTCTGAAAGCCACCCATGTATGAACGTCGAGCTGCGCCGTCGAGAACTTCGATACGGCACACGTTCGGTTTCGGCAACCTCCTACTCATGTGGGAGTTCTTGTCGCTATGACCTACACGGGTCAAGTATTTTTCATATCCAGTTGCCATAAATTAACTCCCAAACAAGCTTCCATTAATAGCAGTGCCAGTAGCCTGTGCGTTCCGAGCGTTAGCTTCCTGGACTTCCGGACTCAGCAGAGCTTTCTTCACGCCGTCTTCCAGCTTTTCGGCCAACGCATTCATCTTGTCGGCCTCGCTCATCTGTGACACGTCAGGCATCTTTTCAGTTATAGTAGCATTCGGCGTACGGCTATTCTCCAAAGAACCGGCTGCCTTCGGACGATATAGTGCCGTAGAATGTCCGAATCCACCCGCAGAACCAGATATCACGTCATATCCAGCCTCTTTCCATCCACCACCCTTGTCATAAGAATCCAGCAATCGTTTAGATGCTTCGTCCTCAGCGCCAACCAGACGCTTTCCACGAGCAACCGCAGCGTCACCCAGAGAAATCTCGTTGGGATCACGACCCTTAAGCAACCCGCTACCAGCGCCTTTCAACATATCCGTAACGCTTCCGCCCTTAACTGCTGCGTCAATGGCACCCTCAGCAGCATTCAGCAACTCAGGTAACATCAACACATCAGATACTGCATTGACCGTACCGGCCAGAATCATGTCGCGAATTTCCTTTCCAGATGCACCATTCTTAAATCCAGCATATACATTGGCGGCAGTATCAATCGCACCCGCCACCGCTTGAAGCTGCGGAACTCGCTTACCAAGCGACTTAGCCATAGGCATTACCTTCTTGGCAGCGTTCATTGCAATACCTACGCCACTATACTTCATTGCCAGCTTACCACCAGCCTTGACACCTTGCATAGCCTTTCCACCAGCCCACTTGGCTGCATCGGCAAGTCCTCCGCCTACCTTCTTAGCCAAATTACCGAACCATGAACCAGCTTTTTTAGCCGCTTCGGCAACACCCTTAACGGCCTTACCGACAGTGCTCTCCTTCATGGACGTCTTCCATCCCTCAAGCATACCAGTAAATGAAGCCTTGATTTCACCAAACTTATTCAATACACCAGTTTTAAGTTCACCTATCTTGCTGATACCAGAATTTATTGCACCAGTAAAGGCATTCTTCCACTCAATAAGCTTCTTACCTACGGACGTATCCTTGGCCCAGTTTTTAAACGAATTCATGAGTTTTCCGGCTTGCTTAGCACCGTCGGCTGCAACTTCCGCCCACGCCTTACCAAACCGTTCAAGATAACCCAATCCAAATCCCAATATGGCTCCACCAGCGCCACCGAGAAGACCCATAATTAGATTCTTCAGACTAAACCCAGAATCATCAGATGTATTTTTTCCAGTACCCAGTGTGATGGAACCGTCAAGGAACTTGTCAAGAGCTTGGCTCAACTTCGGCATCACCGGACGGACCGCCGCCTTGTATGCACGGTCTTCCTCTTCCAGCAAAGCCTTTCGGTCACTGGCTGCATCATTCTTAGGAAGGTCAGTACCGACTTGCTGATTTACTTGACTATTAGCATCAGTAGCCAATTGAGTAGTAGGAGTAGATGACGTAAAGAAACTTTTCAGCTGACTCAATATTCCGCCAGATACAGCAGAACCGTCCTTTGGCAAAGCCATCCCGTTAGACATCGTACCCATCGTCTGAGCGATAGCTGGTGATGATACCCGATTTTCCTCTTTAGTCAACGTCATCGGCGTAAACATTTTCGCCGCGTCGCTGAACAATGACTGAAGATTGTCAATTTTTTCGGCAGATTTTTCAAGATTCGCATTAACAGCATCTAGCGTCTGCTCGACCGCATTAGGCTTATCTCGATTCGCTACCGACTTCTGCTGGTCATTCATAGCCTTGGCATTATCTGCCCTAGCAATTGCGGTTGCCACACCGGTAGCTATGGTTTCTACCAAATTCATATCTAGCGTAGTCTTTGTTGTAGTATCCGCCATGAATCACCACGTATATCAGCTGATACCTAGTTTATCAGTTTTCGAGCACAGAAAAAGCCGGTGTTATCCGGCTTTTCATTAAACAAACGGCATTCCGCTCAGTTCGGTCTCAGTAGATGACTCGTCAACCTTGTTCAATGCCTCGAATTTTTTGACGCTGTAGTCCAGCAGCTCCTTGAACTCCGGGAAGAACATCTGATCGCAGTCATGACAACTATTGTGAGTCATGTCCGAGATCAGACACTTGCACTGCATTAAGTCCTTAAAACTATAGACTGGAAAGATATGTGTCGAGACGAAAGGGATAAGGAATGGTAACCTCCTTCTTGCAGAACGGGCAGATTACGTTTGCAGTAATGTCCGTACGCAATGAAGCACCGTCCACCTCGTCAATGAAGTGCTTAGCAGCCTTATAGCCCATATTGCCGATGTAGTTCAGCTTGTCGACGATATTGTCGATACCCTCTATTTCAACAACCACTGCGGTACGCAACAGCTGCTGCATTTCGAGAGACATTTCCTTACCCATGTCCTTCTGATACAGCTTGAGCGTATCGTTGATCATCGTCTCATGGTAACGGCGACGCAGATATACGTCACACTGACGCTGGTCATACAGTTCAAATGTATAGCACCCATTTGCATGCTTGGCAATAATCTCATTCAAGTCACCGTGAATTTTGAAGTCAAGATTATTGAAATTGATTACAAGGTTGCTGTAATCCTCTTGTGTCTTGGCGACTCCGTTACAGTCCGGACACTTGAACGGTTCCCACGCATCCAAAGTAGGCGGAGAATACGGCAGCTGGGTATCGATCGTCGACGCACGTAGCCAATGCATCAAGTACGCCTCGTCGCATGCCAAGATATTCTCTGGGTCAAATCCCTCAGCAAAACCTCCACGGAGACGACGTAAGAATAAAGTATTGATTGTCTCGGTAATATTCTCACTGTCCATGTTGCTCATCATGAGCACATCCATCAAGGTCAGTGACTGACCGAGAATAGGTGCATCATAGAGAAGTCCTTCGGACGGAAGACCACGTACATCGGCGAAGTTAGTTACATCGAGCTTTGCGAACGATTGAGACTGCCTGGGCGGCTCTGCATTTCTCTGGCGAGGCATCTCAACACGTTGCTGAACGGATTGCTGTACTGGCTGTACTTGCGGTACTGTCGGCTGTTCAAGTTCGACATCAGGTTCATCGACAATTTCGGATAGTTCAACTTGGTCTTCGTTGTCATCCGACTGGTTCATCATCGCTTGCATGTAATTGTCATAGCCAACCTTCTGCATGTCCCTATCATTGATAGACTGGGTAGGCGTCTCGACGGCCTCTTGCTTGAGGATAGGCTGACGCTTGACTGGCTGCGGAGCTGGTTGCTGAGGTACTTCTGCAGCTTCCTCGACAACACGCTTCTGCGGTCTTACTTGCTTGACCATCGGCTTCTTCGGAGTCATAGCCATTGCCGCTTCATGCAGCTTGCGGTTGTTCTCCTTCATAACTTCTGCAGGGTCACGATCGAGCGCAATTTCGTGATTCTCCGCAATGCGTTTCTTTGCACCTTCGATAAAGGCCATCGTCTGCGCATCGTATACCGGTGCTGCGTTAGACTGTATTAACGGTTTCTTAGGCATCTTCGGCCTCCTCTGCTGGCTTGTCGTCATCGGCTACTCGGTATATATACCGTGGGCCCTTGTACGGCTTGCCGTTCTTAAGAACTAGTTCAACTTCTTCACCGCAGTTGCTCTTTCCCATACCTTCGGCGATCTGTTCTGCTTTTTCATACTCGTTGTAGCTCGGCCTAATAAAATGAGGAGGTTCGACACTCAAGTCAGAGTAGTCGACCTCCTGGGCAAAGCTCTTAACGTCGTACTTTACGACCCAAAAGCTCATTATTCGGATTCCTTCTTGGACTTTTTACCACGGTTTAGCTTAGCCTGAAGCTTCTCGGCCTTATCCTTTTCGGCAGCATCTTCGACTGCAGCCTTAAGCTTGGATGCATATGCGTCGGAAAGCGTACGGCCAAGCATTGCATGGAAATAACCGCCGACAATCTGCTCGGAACCGATTGTCTTCTGGTTCATAAGTTCCCTCTGCTTCTTGTAGGCTTCATCCCAGTTGACACAGATACGCCACTTCTCGATGAGTGCCTTGATCGCTTCCGGACGGTCTTCATTGCTGAAAGTCAACCCAGACGCGACACAGATATGGTTATTGGCAGTAAAGCTCGTTCCCTTGACACCAGCGATTGTCACAGCACCCTCGGCGACTGCAAGGATATTGTCATTATCCGCATTGGATAGTTCATACGGATTGTTATCCAAATCGTTGGGAACAGTCGTAATCACGAAGTCGAAGCCAACGTCACGTTCAATAGCCATCGTGCCAGCGAAAGCATTGTACGTTTCAACTGGAACAGCCCAGTGCTTGATCGTGGTAATTTCCGGTTCAGAACCGTCAGCCGGACGCTGCATCTTCTTGTAAAGCTCCTTGTTCAGTTCACCAACAGAAGATATTGTAATCTTGTAGTCCTTCGTCACATTGTCCAACAGCATGAAACGCTGCACGTTCATAGGAATCTGCGTACCCTTGATGAGGATTTTGGGACGACGGATTGCCGTGGCATAGTGGGAAGAACGCTCGAAAACACGATGCAACGGATACATGATATCGTTCACGAAAGTATTGATGACAACAACGTCCTTTTCGGGAGGAACAAGGCCAACTTGCTTGAGAGTGTACATCATGTCAGCCGTCGGAACGACGATTTCGTCAGCGACGATCATGGCATCTTCCACCATACGGACGGTAAACATGTTCACCTGTCGGCCAGCCGGGGCATCCCACACGAATTCGTCAAGCGCATAGATGACACGGAGATTTAGGTTACGCATGATGCGACGCTGTTCGCTTTCCTTTTCAAGCGCTTCCTCGTCAGCATTTTCCGGAATTTCCATCTCACCGCCGCAGATTTCATTTTCATAGGCCGCTAACTGTTCACTGACGGTATGAATGAACCGAGGGTTGTTGACATTGTCCATCCACAAGACGTTGTACTTATGAAGATCCGGCTGTTCACGTAGATAACCGTTACTGGTCATGGTCGTGAGAGTAACGTCCGCCAAAGTGCGATACACGTTCTTGAAGTATTCCAAGGCGGCGGCTCCACGAAGCGGGGAGAGACGAGAGTTGCCATCGGAAACCAACAAGATGTGGAATTCCAACTTCTTGTCGGTAAGTGTGTCTTTAATGCGCTGATCAATCTGTTTCTGGAAATCCATACGAAATTCCTAATGAATATTCACTTTTTAATTTTAAATTACTTTATTTTTGCGTTGTATTCCTTGATGTACTCAAGGGCAACTTCCTTGGCGTCCTCGCCGGACGACAATTCTGGCAAAATTTCTGGATGTTTCTCAAGATAGAGCTTTGCCATACCCACGGAATCCGTAGTCATGATCTGCCTAGCCTCTTCTTCCGTCTGCGGAGCATCCTCGCCTTCCTCAGCCGGATCTTCTCCGTAGTACACCGTCTCAATGTAAATCGGCTTCTTATCAACCAATATACCCTTCAATGAGGCGGCATCGTCGTAACTGCGAGTCTTGTCGGTAGAGTAACGGACAATGCAGTTGGACATGTCTCGGTCGAAATCCGGGCCAAGCTCGGTATCGATCACGTCAACGAAAACCGGAGAAATCGTATTCTCGACAAACTCCAGCTCACCAGTCACATCGTCATAGATATGGTATCCAGCCGGAACGCCAACGTGCCCAAATGTCTTCTGGAACGGTGTACCGACATAACAAATCGTACTGTAGTCGTCACCAATGACAGAACGGCAATGATAGTGGCCACTGATTGTCAGCTTGGCTGCATTCAAGAAACGCTTAGGATCGAAGCCAGCCGTGGACACCGTCTTGGCTTCCATCTGGGCACCAATCATGTCGAAGTGACCTACAATGATGTTGTCGTCGATGTTACCACGAGACATCTTGACGAGCCACTTGTTCACCCCGTCAATCTTCTCCTCTTGAATCCAAGGAACGAAATACCACTTATTGTGACCGATGGTAGCAAAGCCGACCTTGTCGATATATACCTTGACATTAGGCAAGTTCTCAAGAAAACGAATCTGGCACACGTCAGAACTGTTGTCGTACAGCATGTCATGGTTACCAGCAATCACATAGCAAGTGAACTTGGCCAGACGTTCCTTGAACAGACGGTAAGCCTTGTCAAGCACATCGCTTGCGATGAACCTACGGTTGTCGAAAATGTCCCCAGTGAACACGACCGTATCGATGCCACGTGACTCGAAATCGGCTATCATAGCTTCTACAATAGCGTGCTGTCCCTTCGTAAGTGCGTTGGTAATCGGTGCCTTGGACGTAGTGAATCCGTAGTGCAAGTCACCTACTATTCCGATCTTCATAATTAACCTTGATTCTCTATCTGCTTGTTTTCTACGCCGATACGAGCCATTTCGCGTTCCTCGACCTCTTTCTGGATCTGGTCGATAATGTTGGCCTCGTTCTGTTTCGTCCAGCTTGCGATAATCTTATTGGCCTGTTCCGGGCTGAAATCGAACTCTTGCTCATTGACATCAAGCTCGCCAGACTGGATCTTCTTTTCGATGTCACGGTCGTTCTCTTCACGGAATTCCTTCGTCATTTTGTTCAAGTCGGCCAGCGACTTGGTGACGGAAGAGATCATGTTGGCAACAGCCGCCCACATCTTGTCGTTGGGGTCAATCTGAGACTTGACCTGATTATACATATAGGTAAGCATGTTCTTGCCCATATCGTACAACTCGTGAGCTTCCTTACGGATACGAGCACGGTCTTGACGGAGAACATCGTCATTGATTTCCTCGGCATCACGATTGTCGATGCTGTTCTCTTGGAACTCCAGCATATCAGCTTGGACAGACAGAGCCTTGGTTTTGGAAATCAAGTCCCTAGACGCAGCGATGGCGTCTTGTGTAGAACCGATAGGAAGATTCAGTGTCTGTTCCAAAGCGGCATATACATTGTTGCTGGCATCATCGCCAGCAGCGTCAATGTCAAAAAATGTATTAGGATTAATTTCACTCATAATCTATAAATTACGCTATACCGGCCTCAATATACCAGTTTCCTCGCCGAACTTAGCCATATCGACCATGGCCTTGGCATTACGAGCATAATATCTGATATTTTCTTGACTCTGCATTAAAAACTCGACATACAACTTCTGCTTATCCATATCATACTTGATCTTGTTCAAGTCCACGTCACCATTGACCATAATTTCGGCACCGTCCTTGGTCACCGGCCACGCATAACGAGTGGACATTGTCGCCTCGTACACTTTCGCTCTCGCCTCGTCATACGCACGTTCGTACTGCTTTAGCTTAAGCTTTTCTTGGAAGATCAAGCCACCGATTTCCGCAGCAGCCTCGCCCATATTATAGGTGGCATTGTTGATAATCTTGTCAAGATCAATCTTACCCTCATCATTGGTACTGTCCAGGTAAAACATTAGCCAATCACGAAGCTTTTGCACTTGTGGATTCGTAATCGCCTTTCTTAACTCACTATTCGGTACCATAATAACCTCGATGCAGAAATGTAGCTTATATCAATTTGAATTCCAAATCAACAAAAAGGGCTCTAAAAAGAGCCCTTTTTGCCAAGATTTTGCCCAAATAAGGCTTAGATGACCTTATAGTTAGGCGGAATGAAGATGTTGAAGCGGTCGTAACGGAACTGAACCTTGAACTTACCGAGATCGGCGTTCTGATAGCCCAGATTCATGCCAGACGCATCAACCTTCTTCGGCCAAGCGTTGACGAACAACACGGACAAGGTCACGTTACCGTACATCCAGTCGTACAGTTCAAGACGGATGGATGCGTTGCGCAACAGACCAGCGTACACGTTGTTGTGGTTTTCTTGCTGACCAAGACCGAGGTAGATTCGGTTATTGCCCTCATTAGCGATACGGTCGGACTCATGGATAGCGTCGTTGGTACCGGTATTGGAGAGAATACCCTGGTTGAACACGGTCTGGTTCCAAGCCATCATCATTTCAAGGGCACGCATGTCTTCCAACAGCAAGCACTCGATATCGATGGTTCCAGCCAATCCCTTCTGCTTTACAGGGAACCAGCTTTCGAAACCCATGTAGTTGATAGCCTTATCTTCGGTTTCAGCAGCGGGAACCTTCGCACCACTCTGCACGTGCAGAGCGAACTCGTCGTCACCGCCTTCAGTACCAAAATGCACACCGTTGGTGCAGTTCACGCCGACGAGACGGAAGATGTCCGACGGCACGATCAAACGCCAACGAGTGGTACGTTGAGGGTCAACAAGGTGGTCAATCGCACTGGCGTAGAACACCTTTTTCTTTTGTTCTTCACTAAGAGCCATAGTACTATACCTCCTTATTACTCAATGACTTCCGTTGAGATGGTCTTGCCGTTCTTCTGGGACTCGACAGTGGTACGGAGGATAATCCAACGAGTGGACTTCGGCGGCAAGAGCTTCAGATCGACAATCAAGAAGTTCTGGTCGATGATTTCCGGAGTATTGTTGGTATCGTCGCAGATTACCTTACCTTCGATCAATCCAGGAGGATTCTGGCGCTTGATGGCGTTCAGCTTGTCCTGAAGGTCGGAAGTAATCTGAGCACGGAGAACAGTAGTATTCAACTTGAATACCTTGTGGTCAAGGTACTTGTAGAACATCTTGTGGATGCCAGCGACAAGCATGGTCACGTGGATCTGGTTGAAGGCAGTATCTTCCATCTGGCAAGTGAAGTCACCCCAGATACGGATGCCGTCCTTGTTCACACGAGTAGCGTTGACGTGGATATCGCTCAACTTGGCATGGTCGCAGTTCTTGTCCTCGGAATTGTAGCTACGAGTAAAGCGTTCCTTGGTACCCCATGCAGCCGGAACATAGGCTTCGTCACCTGCTGGCGGAATCCAGAAGATACCGCTAGAACGGTTAGCCGTAATGATTGCGGCAAGCTGAACAGACTTCATCACATCGACTTGGCTGTTAGTGTACAGAGAATCCTGGAACACGCCACGACCGTCGTAAATAGCACCCCAGCGACCGAGAGAGAGCTGACCAGCGGAGATCATCTTCTTAACGGCCTTCTGGATATCCGGTTCATACACACCGTCGAACACGCAGAAACAATCCTTACGAGCTTCGCACACGTTGATCATGGCTTGCATGACCTGAGGATTGAGTGTCTCGTTCTTACGGGTGAACGGAGCGTTGATAGCCATACCAGCAGCAACGAGCATGTCGACGTCGGAAGCATCCTTGTTGACAAAGAGGTTCCATACAGTGGACAGAGTGCTACCGCCGTTGTTGTTCTGCGGATCGTACGTCCACACGGCATCATTGATAATTGCCGGGTCATCCGGGTTATATGCAATGGCAGTATAGCTACCGTTGAGATTACCGTTCTGAACCGTCTGAGACAAGTCATAGGAGTTGTTCTCAAGAAAGTAGTCAAGCACACCAGAATCGTTCAGAACGAATTCCAGACCGCTGTCTACCAATTCGTAATCTGCAGATTCCTTGATGCTGAGCTGACGGTTATTGTAGTTGTACGGCGCGATAGTACCATCGAACTCGTAGAGCTTTCCGTTAAAACGATAGGATACCGCCAGGTACATACGGGCAACTGCGATACCTTCATCGGTCAAGGTGAATACTTGCATCGGATTGCCGTCATAGTTAATATCGAGGTACTGAGACTTTGCGAGGCCGAGTGCCATGAAAGTAGCACCGATATCAGAGTCGGCAAGAACCGTCGGGGACTTATCGACCGTCGGATTGAACGAACTTCCGTTCTCAACCACATAAGCCTTTCCATCAAAGTCAGCGAACTGGTTGACCTTCTGGTCGCTCTTGCTCACATAGATCGAGTAGCCGGACACGACACAAATATCGCAGAATTCGTAATCAGTAACAGCATAATAATCAAATGTGTATGATCCACCATCAACCATATTTTCTACGGTATCGAAGTATACCTTGTTACCGTTGATAGCACTTACATGGGGTGTAGTCTCCTGGCCATCGATCGTGACCGTCAAGACAGAGCCAACCCTGAGCTCATCAGCAAAATCTGCTTCGAAATAGCTCTGAGTTTCGCCGGAAGGCACATGGACTCCATCCACGAGCTTTGAAGAGACGATAGTCGAATCACACGGATACGTAGTAGCAACATTATAAATCGTGGAATTGGTCGTACTGAAATTAATCAGCTGGTATTTCAATGCCATAATCGGTGTCGTCTCACTTGGTTGCGGATCGATATTGATATTCGACTTGAGCGGCGAAGTCAAGATGATTTCACCGGACATTGGGTTCAAGCTAGCAACCGTATAGACTGTACCGTCAAATACCGGAGTACTGGCCTCGGCCATCAATGCAATGCGATGCGCGTAATCGATCGTATTGGAATCGCGCACAATGCCAACCAAGTCGCCGACTGCATAGTCGTAGACAGCGCTCGGATCGACAACGATACGAGTTCCGTTACCGGAAATAATATCGTTCGTGACCGGAACCTTGCTATATCCCTTGGCATAGCGGATAGTGTCAGAAATCACGCTAGCAACGTACGCCCACGTGTTCTTAGACGTATCCAATCCGTTGATTGCAGAGATATCGGCGATATACACGTTGTCGCCTTCCACCATCTTAACGAACGTGATCTTGCTCCAGATGTTCGTATTGGGGTCAACCGGTACGTTTTCCGGAATATCGCCGATAATCGAGTTTCCTTCAATCCACTTGACAGTGAATGGATAGTCAATTCCGCCGATAGTGACACTGAGTTCGTCACCAACCTCGACACAATCCATTGCTCCGGTAGCAGTGAGATAGACGGTCATCGTATTGTCAGAGTCGCTTACCGCATACGTACCGTCAGTACCGAATGCATTATTACCGCCATCGAAACGAATGATATAGCCGCTATTTTCACGGTCAACCAGTTCCACGGTAGAACCGCAATTCACGACGACATTCGGCTTTTTATTGCTGACGAGATCGCCAAGCTTGATAGTAGAACAGTTCTTGACCGTATTGCCAGCCACCGCAGTCTTGATATTCAGATAGTCGAAACCGTCTGCAATGGCATTAGCCGAGTCATTATAGATAATGACATTCGGGAGACTAGTTCCATAAGAACCCTTGACATCAAGAAGCACCTTCTTGTCGTCAATGTCAAGCACGTCTGCGTCAACAGCCGCATAAGACGTACCCTTCTGGCCATACTGGTCGACCTTCTGGCTAGTAGCCGGAAGAAGAACAGTATCGCCAATCACGAACATCGGCTTGGCATTCAGCACGCATTCAATCTGCGTCGGAGAACCAGAAACGCGGGTAGCACTGACTACTTCGTAGCGGTCATATGCACGGTTGGCATAGGACGGGTCGCGGTTCATGATAGCGAACAGTACCATATCGGTACAGTGCTTGTTATCGAACAAACGAGCTTCCTGGCTATCGGAATAGTTCTCGCTGGCATCCACACCGAAAGACACGTTGTTATTGCTTTCGATCGTTTCCGCAATGTTGTTAATCTTACGGGTGACACCGAACTCGGCAGCGCCGTCGGTCTTGAAACGAGTCGAAGCGAAATGCTTGACCTTGAATGACGTTTCCGGAAGAGCTTCTCCGGTCTTACGGTCCTTGGCCCAGCAAGATTCGTCGCCGTTACGATACAGAGACGCATTCTTGTCGAACGCAACCACGAAGGCGTCGGTCTTCAGATCACGCTTGTAAGCATCGGTACGGCTGATTTCTTCGCCATACGGACGGACGAATTCTACTTCGCCACCAGTGGTCAGCACGGCGTTCGCGGCGTACATGCCCTGGTTGTATTTGTAGCTCTGGTATCCGTAACCCAGCTTGACACCCAGTTCACCAGTGTTCGCTACGTTGATGATCTTGTTCAGTTCACCCTTAGATGCGTAGCCAACGATACCGGCGACAGTGTTCGGATTTTGCACCACCGTGTAGGCGGAATTATCCTTAAGCTGAATTCGCACGCCCGGAGCATAACCCATTTTTGTTGCCATAGATTAAACCTCATGGTACGTTCATTTTGTTTCAAGTTTATGCGGTGGTCACGTTTTTTTCCGGCTCACTGGCATGATAAACTGAAAATGAACGAAAATGAGGCAAAAATGGCACATCTTTCCGGAATTCTCAACTACAAGCTCAACGAGCTGAAGGCCAAGCGTCCAGAGGACAAGGCCCTTATCGAGGCTATTCAGATGGACATCAACAATAAAGTCCAGATTATCTCGCCGGAAACGAGGAAGTCCCTTCTGCAGTTCCCTATCCAGTTCACACAGATGGTTCCGACGTCCAGCCGTGACTGGACGACACAGCTCCACCGCTGGGCGGACTACGGACTGCACGAACTCCTCATGATCGACCCCATCTACCTCACGACCTCGGATTCAGACGACGAATGCGTGCTAAAGCGCTTGGTAAAGGCAGCACTCGGCTTGACCATGACCCAGGTAGTCAACTACGAGCTGATCGAGGAACTGTTCCAGAAGGACATGAACTATGCGGCCATGACCGTTGCTGGCGACCCAGAATCAACAGAAGCCGGTAACGCATGGTACGAACCAGACTTGGAAGGAAAGAGCGTAATCGAATATCTGTACGACTTCGCATCCGGCGAAGGCGAGTTCAAGGGTAAAGGCCCGGATGAGCAGATACTTGCCATGTTCGACAAGTACGCAGAACGTGCGCTCCATATTCCAGACGAGGACGAGCTGCAAGCCGACTTCGACGATTCAGCAGACCCCAAGGAAGACCAGAAGGCAGTCATGCAAGCCGAAATGGAACGTGAGCACGACTCTTCTACAAACCCGGAAGACATTCCGCTTGCCACCGACGGCGATGACGGACAGCAGACCGAGACAATGGACGAAGTCAACGGCGAAGCTACCGTAGACGAAAATGGACAAATCGCTCCGCCCAATCAGGACGGAGCCGAAGGTCAAGACAAGTTGTCGAAGGTTCTAGGCGTCTTGCTGAAGCTTTCCGATAGCCTCGGCCAGTGAGTCCTTAGCCTTTTCAACATCATTTTTGAGATGGAGTTCGGGTTCGACGATATCGTCGAGCCCTTCTCTTAACATATTGACATTAATGCCAGATTCGATAAAGCTGATGGCGGTATCCTCGTCACAGCCGAAACTCTTCATGACAAGTTCGATATCATTTCTTTCTGCCATTCTTTTTCACCTCTGGGAGCTTTCCGTTAACCTTGTATTCGTAGATGTCGTTCACCAAGTCCTTGTCAATTTCACCATTACGAATCATCGAGTCAGCAGACGAAGCGGAAGTATCGTAGACGGTCATCACTTGCGTACGCAGCTTGTTCACTGCGGCGATTTCCTTCGGATTAGCACGCAGATAGCCGGTATTCAGCTTCTTTCCGTTAAACGCTTCCATGACCTTGGCACGAACCTTGGTCGGTAAACGAGTGAACTCGATCGTGTTTATAGCCATCAATGACTTGTAGATGGACGGAGTCATCGACAGCGAGTAGATAGCCGCATAGGTATCGTGCTCGGCGATGTCCGCCATCGTCATCTTTCGACCAGCGATGCGGTCAAGAATAAATTGTTCGTGATCAAACGCCATTGTTATACTTCCAGTCCGGTGCAAACTTCTTAAGAATCTGCATTACGTTGAGGAGGAAACCCCACAAGGCGAGTTCCTGGTCAACTTGGTGGTTAGACTTGTACATTGCGTCGGCAAGCGTGATACCAAACGGAATCAGCACTTCTTCCGGCAGACGGTCAATTGCATAGTCGCCGAAAGCACGGTAGACACCTTGGCAGAACGTGATGTTCTTGGAAATGAAATAGCGAAGTTCCTTAGCCTTGAACTTGACGGTCATGTCGAACAATGTCTCTGTATTGGACGGAGCCATGCTCGGAATGCTGCCAGTGATGCTGCCGCCGTTTTCCAAGAAGGAACGGTGCATCGACGCAATCATCATGCGGACGTCCGGATAGAACTCGTTGACGATATTGGCAATAAGCATCTTGTCAACCGTACCGCCCTTGGCATCACATTCGCCCTTGGCAATATGCATCAGGCGCTTATACAGACGAGTCTTGTATTCCTTGAGTTCGGCCTCGGCATCCTCTTCCTTCTCGAACTGGGCACCGAAATCGACAGCCATGCAGCGAGACTGGATCGGCTGCGGGATTCGCCACAGTTCGTTACAAGTAAGGATGAATCGAAGCGTACTGGAAGTATCCTCGATTTCGGACTGAAGGACTCGATAGAAGTCTGCTGGCTTGTTCGGCTTGTCGGCTTCGTCGATAATCACGAATTTCGGCTGTCCGTCCGGAGAGCTGTACTTGGCATATTCGTCAATCATGTCAATGATTTCGGAGTCACGCTTGCCGAAAAGGAACAGAGACTGGGCTCCGATCATCTTCGGAATAGCCTTGGCGATAGAAGTCTTTCCAGTACCCGGAGCACCAGAATGCAGAATGTAGTTGCCAAAGGAATTCATCTCGATGGCGTTCTTGAACAGCTGCTCCACGTTACGGTGAAGGATGATGGAGTCCAAGTCGGTTCCACGGTACTTTTCTTCCCACGGAAGGTTACTCTTTAGTACGGCTTCTTGATCCGCATTGGCATTCTGTTGGTCTATTAAGTTAAACATGTTATAAACTCTCAGTTATGAGTGATTCGTTTGTTAAATACCTTTCTTCGAGGGATTCCGACGCAGCACGAGCCGCTTTGGCTCTGTATGAGCAAGTCTGCAGCGATGTGAACCCACCGCTTGCGTCACCCGGCCAGCCTTGTTGTACTCAGTCAATCGACGAAAACGAGTATTTCGACGAGCCGACACTGTGCGACGGAGAACTTGAAAAAGTCCATCAGGCAAAGACTGGGTTCCGAGAAGTTCTCGCACCATCTGCTGGACGCACATCACTCGGCATAATGGGCAAAGGTTTCCCAGAAAATGTATGCGCTTCGAGCGGTGCATCAACTTAAGCTTTCCTACTTTCATATCAATCCTTTAAGGAAGCGAGTCTAAGAGCGTAAAATACTTAGGATCGTAGTCGTCCCGTTCTTCAATCGTGCTCGCATACGACTTCAATTCGTTTCTTAACCGTTGAATATTCTCTACATTATTGGCACCAATCTTATTGATTTTGTCAACTAAATACAACGGTATTGACACATATACCTTATGTCCGTGATTGGCCATATAGATATAAAATCCTTTCAACGGAGCACATTTAGATGCACCGCCATGAGCAACCGCACAACGTCCTAGCTTGCGATTCATCCATTTATAATACTCTCGTTTGAGTTCTTTCGCATCCTCGACACGCAAGTCCCCATTTTTATCGAGTTCAAACTTATTCTGGTCAAAATAAGGAAGGCATTTGGTCAAAAACCATTCATATCGTTCGTCTTGAGTTTCTGGTTTCAACACAGACCATTCACTATATGACCACCCAGCCATGCCATCATTCAGAACGACAACATCGGATTTATAATCCGGAATGATATAATCATCCTCCGATTCACCACATGCCAAGAATTCGTATGCAGCACATGAACGCTGTCGCTCCATAAAGAAATCATACCAAGGTGAATCATAGCCAAGCGCATACTTATGGCCACATACCAAGGTCATTGTATCATAAAATGGCTGTCTATTATACGTCATTACCTACTCCTAGAACATCGACATCATAAAGTCGCTTTCGTCGTATTCGAGACGTTCGTCCCAACCGACTGCCTTGAACAGACGGCCAAGCACCTGTGCCACGCATACCTTCCAGTGTTCTTCCCAGTCTGGGTGGAAGATTTCTAGGAGCCTCTGCGGACACGTTTCACCAGTGTAACAGATAATGCTCACACCGAAAATGTTGTCGGCCTTCTTGATGAATCGGATCTTTGAACCAGCATACACCGGCTCGTATGGGAACTTGGACAGTTCTGGGTCGTTCTGGATCAAGTAGTTCCAAACGGATCCAGCCTTCACACGCCAGTCGATCTTCTTCTTTTCCTCTGACGGCATGAGTTCCAAGACTTCAAGCGGAGGAGGATCATTCTTGACACCGCACGGACATGCGATGTAGTTATAGTCTTCCTTCTGGACAGAATCGAAGAATTCCTTCTTGATTTCCAGCAAGCGCTTACGCACGGTGAACTTGTCCATAGTGTCCATCATCAAGTCCACCATGTTCATCATACGATCCTTACCGAACAATGCGGTAGAGCTTCGTACGAGTTCCAGACCAGTAATGGCGTATTCCGGCTTGACGTCAAGAGTTCCCTTGACCCACTTGCCGTTCTCGTCCTTGTGGCCTTGGTCGAGGTAGACGATGTCTTCCATGCTTTCCACCAAGCAGATGTACTTCTTCTTGGCAGTGACGATAGCCTTGAAGATGCACTTTTCACGCTTGAGGAACAACTCGTTGACCAAGTAGTTCCACTGGTTGGCGTAGTTGAGCATGTACTCGTCAAGCTTCTCTTCCAAGATGCATGCGTCAAGGATTCTGCAGAAGTCGGTAAGTCTGTATCGGTTGTAGATGACACGGTAGTCGCCACACATGTAGATACCGTCGGCGAATGTAATCTGAGCCTTCGTCCAGCCAGTCTTCTCGTCCGGCGTACGCATTTCCGCACCAGTCCAACTTTCCTTGCCGTACTTCGTACAAAGCTTGTTGAACGCCTTCTTGGAATCGAGATTGTGATCGTTGTCGAACGCATAGCGTTCCACGAGTTCGTGCTTGTTGAACACGATGACCTCGGTACCAGTCCCCTGCTTCTGTCTGAAAGGTTCGAAGATGTCTCCGAACTTCACGAAGAAGGAGTCGGTATCACCGTGGCTCATGCGCTTGTAGTTCACTTCGCCAGTGACATCGGTGAACGTGCCGACCAGTTCTGGATCAATCTCTGGAGTATAACCGAAGATTTCCTTGAACACTGGGTCGGAATGAATGTCGTTGTTGATGTACTCCGAAAGCTGTGCGATCGTATACTTGATAAGACGCTGACCGTATGCGGTAATGGAAGCAGCATTGTCCACGTCGTACAGTGCGAAGAATTCAGAACCCATCAAGCCATACAGAGAGTTACCAAGCACCTTGTACACCTTCTGCATCATGTCGTAGACGGCGGTCATTTCCTTATCGCCAGCCTTCTTGGCCTTCTTCATCTTCTTTTTCAAGTCGGAACGACCGTCGAACAGAAGCCTTGTAACTTCTGGCACGACGCCGACCTTGTCCTTACGGAAGTAGACTTGGTAACGACCGTTATGATCCCAAGGTGACTTAATAAGATTCTTCCTTTCTTCTTCGGTAAGCACATAGTCGATCGGGAACGTAACCTTCATTTCCGGCGACGTGTTGAACGTCATCATGATCGAAGGATACAGCGATCGATAGTCATAAGAAACTAGGTATTCCTTGTAACCAGGAACAGAGTACACGAATGCACCTGGAAACACTTCCTTGTGCTGCTGGCGGTACGGCGGGAACGTACGGTTCGTGTGATGAAGATGATCCAGCATGAAGCCAGTAAGCATCTTCTTGGATTCAAACACAGACGAGAATGGAACACGAGCAGCAGCAGCCGAAGTAACTGCAAGGCGGAACATCTGCGCCTTGGCTTCGATCTTAACGAGCAGCCTAACGTCCTGAAAGTTATACAATACGTAGTCTTCCCAGTACTTCTGCCAAGACAGATAGCCGTCAGGAAGCGGAGCCTTGTGCTCGCCAACAATCTTTGCACCAATATAATCAAGCTTGTAGGAAGACTCTTCTGAGAAGGTGTACTTCTTGTAGAGTTCAAGGAAGTCAATGACTTCCGTACCGTTAATTATTAACTCGTTCTTGGCATTCAAGTATGCACGCTTGTTCTTGCCACGCATCCTTGATAGTAAGTCGAGGGAAATACGGTCTTTCGGCGGAAGCTTTTCGTTGACTTGCTTCAGTCGATTGCAGATGTAAACAGTATCGAATCCAAAGTTCCAACCAGACAATATGTCGATGTCGCTGGAACCAATGCAGTATAGTAATTGAGTAAGTAGGTCGGCTTCGTCCTTACAAAGGATGTATTCGCCCTTGTTGTCCTTGAGGAACCGCTTTCCCTTCTCGGAAATGTCCTTGGCGACTCCGTATACGTAATACTTGTCTTGCTTAGAAACGTAGAATGTAACGACATTGATAGGATACTTGGCTTCGGTCGGAAGAGAGAAACGTCCAGTAGTGGCGTTTTCAATATCGAGAAAGCCGAGGTTGATATCCTTCATGTCCGGGTGGATGACACCCGTCTCTGAATAATGCTTCTGTAGGAATCGGCCACGAGGGTCAATATCGATTTCTGCAAGGTGGTTGGTCGGTCCAGCATGATTCTGCTTGATAGCCTTTTCTACTTCATACGCCGATACACCGTTGGCTGGGGGAACTTCTACCTTGTAGACCTCACGATCCCAGATGTCCTTCATGCCGCACGGCTTCGCACCGTATTCGCCTTGCTTGTCGGTATAGAACTCATGCACCGCAGGGACGGCGTCCATAGTGCCGTCCGTATACCAAACGTACATACGGTCGTTTTCCGTGTCGTGGAATATCGACCGCCACATAGGGCGTTTGGGTTTGTCTTTTTCTGGTGTTATCTGTGCCATAGCGAATTCAGTTTAGCTACCAATATGTAGCAATTAACAATTTGAATTGCAAATAACAAAAAAACCGCCATTTCTGGCGGTTTTGTTTAAATATCTCAGCGTATGAATTAGTTCTTCGGTTTCAGATAAGAAGAAATCTTATCGAACTTCTTGAGAACCTTTTCGGCGTCAGCAGCAGACTTGGAGTCCGTCGCTAGAGCCCTGACGCCCTTCTTAAAAAGGTCGATGTGCTTCTGGAGCTTGGCGTTTTCCTCGAACTTCTTGTTCTTGTCGGCACCGCTCTGGTTGCTGGAAGCTGCAGACTTGGCGGCAGAATCGAACTTGCCACCATTACCGGCTTCAGGAGCCTTCTCGGCCTTGACTTCGGTATTGGTCTTGACTTCGGTCGTCTTGCCGTCGTCCTTCTTTTCCTTGGCATCGACATTCTCGACCACCTTGCCGTCGTCCTTCTTCTCGCCGGACTTTTCGGGAGCAGCCTTCGTGAGCTTCGGATTGGGAGCAGTCTTGGCCTTGCCGACCTTCTGCTTGTCCTCGCAGACACCGTCGCCAGTGCACCAGCTGCCAGTGTCGATCTTGTGACCGTTGAAGTCCAGGATGGATTCTACAACGGGAACCGGGTTTTTAACGAGGCTATACGGTTCGTTATCGATAGGTTCTGCAGAAATCCTATCGAATTCGGCCATAATAGCATCATCTTCGAATACATTGAATGACATAGAAACACCTCATGAGTCGTGTTTTTGTCCAATAGTTTATTATATGTCCAAAAAATATTTTCCGGTGAACTACGCACCGCCTAAAGGCGTTGCGCTTCGCGTTGCGTATCTATGTTTCCCGCGCCTTTAACCGCAGTCCCTGCGGCGATTAATATTTTCCCTTCGGTAAGGATGTTGATAGCGGCATTGACGTCACGGTCGTGAGACGTGCCGCACTGCGGACACGTCCACGACCTTATTTTCAAGTCCTTTGTCAACGTATTCTTGAATCCACAGCAGTGACATAGCTGAGACGAGGGGAACCATCGTCCGACGCGGACGATGGTTCTGCCGTACCATTCAGCCTTGTACTGTAGTTTGTTCAGGAACATCCTCCAGGCTGTGTCATGCTCGGACTTCGCGTGGTCGCCCTCGGCGACCTCGCGCACGTCCAGGTCCTCGACCGCCACCGTTTGGTTCTCGCGGAGCAGTCTCGTGGACAGCTTGTCAAGGAAATCCTTCCTTCGGTTAGCAACTTTTTCATGTTCGCGAGCGATGCGCAAGCGCAGCGCCTCGCGTCTCTTTGAACCTTTCTGCTTCTTGGAGAACGCTCTCTGAAGATCAGCGATACGAC
>Ga0265298_10001332_pt1 | contig 36468 bp, 65 predicted proteins | sample AusTroGonzalo_MG_3_FD_193486 | JGI IMG/M metagenome (GOLD analysis project Ga0265298, IMG submission 193486) | Bovine rumen microbial communities from tropical cattle in Woodstock, Queensland, Australia - Gonzalo_01 | ecosystem: Host-associated > Mammals > Digestive system > Stomach > Rumen ...
CCTTTTAAATTATATTGATTTACTTTTTTAAAAAAAGTAAAAAAACATTGAAACAATATGATTGTAGAAAGTATAAATATGTAACATTATATAAAAATAAAAAAACAAAACGAGCAAGAGTTCATAGATTAGTAGCAGAAACTTTTTTAGATAATTTTACTGCAAGTTGTGTAGTAATGCATTTAGACAATAACACAACCAATAATAATGTTAATAATTTAAAGTGTGGAACTCAATCTGAAAATATGCAACAATGTGTTAGAGACAAAAGATTTTGTTATTTATATAAAAAAGTAAATCAATATGATTTAAAAGGTAATTTTATAAAGCAATGGCAATCACAAACACATATTCAGAGAGAATTAGGTTTTAGACAAAATATGATAAGTATGTGTTGTAACAATAAAAAACCAACCGCTTATGGTTACAAATGGAAGTTAGTAAAAGAACTAAAGGAAGGTAATAAATAATATGAAAGAAGAAACATTGTTTAATTTAATAAAATTATATTATGAAAATATAGATTTATTTACTAAAAAGAATATGAGATTAGAGGATTTGATAAATGAATACAAAAAATCGTATGCAAATAGTTGAAAAATACATTTTATATTTATTACGTTGGCAATTTAGTAGTCCAATTTTAGCATTGGTGTTATATTTATTACATACAAATATAATAGTAGAAACTATAATTGCTAATTTAATTGGAGGAATAATATTTTTCTGGATAGATAGAAAGATATTTAAGGAGGTAAAATGACATATCCTTATGATGGTGTAAGAAGTTTAATATGCGAATTAAATGAAGAAATTGAATATTTAAGACAAAGAGTTAAGCAACTAGAAGAGGAAAGCAAACAATTAAAAGAAGAAAAACAGCAATTTGTCAAAAAATTAAAAAAGTGATACAATTATAACGTGTGTAAGTCACACAATTAAAACCCCCTTTAAAAACAGGAATTATTCATTTTCACCTCCTGTTTTTAATTTGCATTAAAATAATATTTGTGTTATACTTGAAGTGTGAATAATAAGGTAGGGTGGCTATATGGGAATTGGTGTAAGTCCTGCATGGACATTTGATGAATTTGTTAAAAATATAAAGGCAATAAAGCTTCAATATGAAGAGGTTTTGTTGTCTTTTTCTAATTATCAATTAAAAGATGAAATAAAATTTAGAAAGGAGGTAAGAGATTCTGTATATGCCTTAGATATTCAAGAATGGAAAAAGGACAGATTATGGGAATATATTAATGATTTTTTAGTTATTGAAGTATTACAAGATATATGTGAAAGGGACATTAAAAATGGAAATAAAAGATAAGTTAAAAAAGCTAGTGGGGAAGAAAAGTTTATTAGAAATATGTGAAGAATTAGACCTAAAAGATTATGAAGTTATAGGCTTAGTAGAATTAATGAAACAAGATGGGGAACTCGTCGATTATGTAAATGGTGAGATTGTAAAGCTAAAAAAGCCAAAACAAAATGATGCAAATATAAATATACCAACAAAAAACGGGCAAATAAAATTTGTGGCTATATCAGATATTCATTATGCTAGCAAATGGGACAATCCTAATTTGGTTGAATATGCTTATGAAATTGCAGAAAAAGAAAATTGCAATTTTGTCACAAATTCAGGTGATATATTTGAAGGAGATTTTCATCAAAAAAGACCAGAACATTTATACCAGGTAAAAAAAATAGGAATAGAACAATTAGATTATGTTGCAAAAGTATATCCTAAAAGCGATATACCCACATATTTTATAACAGGGAATCATTGTGGAACATTTATAAAAACGTGTGGTGCAAATATAGGTAAAATGCTTGAAGACAAAAGACCAGATTTAACATATATGGGGCATGATTTAGCAGATATTAAAGTCGGCAAATTAAAAATAAGATTAAGACATGGAATAGGAGGCAACGCTTATGCAAAAGGGTATAAATTACAAAAGTATTGTGAAACTTTACCATTAAATGATATTCCTGATATAATATTACAAGGGCATTATCATTATTCTGCTTATTTTAAAAATAGAGACATTCATTGTTTTAATGTACCAAGTTTGCAAAGTTATACTCCGTTTGCAAAAAGTTTAGGATTACCTCAGGAGATTGGATTTTGGTATATAGTTTGCAATTTAGATAGTAAAGGCAACTTAGTTTCAATAACACCTGAATTGTATCAATTTAATGAAAAACAAAAAATTAAAAGAAAAGAGAAATGAAAATGAAAAAACAATCAAATAATAAAATATATAGTGTGTATATACATATTTTCCCTAACAAAAAGGTATATATAGGTATAACCAGTCAACAGCCGGCATACAAAAGGTGGGCTAATGGAAAAGGATACAAACAAAATGAATATTTAAATAATGCTATAAACAAATATGGTTGGGAGAATGTAAAACATAAAATATTGTTTGAAGGTTTGACAAAAGAAGAAGCAGAACAAAAGGAAATAGAATTAATAAACAAATATAAAAGTAATATAAAGAAATATGGTTATAATATTGAAAATGGTGGCAAAGCTAATGGTAGAGTTAGCGATGAAACCAAAGAAAAAATCAGCAAAAAAAGTTTTTTGTTTTGGCAAAGCGAAGAATATAGAGAAAAGCAAAGAATAGCACATATTGGAAAAATGCCAGATAATAAAGGAAGAAAAATGCCCGAAGAAGTTAAACAAAAGTTGATAAAAGCAAATATCGGAAGAATACCATGGAACAAAGGCAAACATTGTTCAGAAGAATTAAAGTTGAAATTAAGCTTAATGAACAAAGGGAAAAAGCTTTCAGAGGAACACAAAAAACAATTACATAAAGGCTCTCTTAAAGCAGCCAAAAATAGACAAAAATCTGTTTTGTGTGTTGAAAAAAACAAAATTTATGAAAGTTTAAAAATTGCAGCAATAGAAAATAAAACTTATCACGCTAATATTATAAAAGTTTTAAATGGTCAAAGAAAGACTGCTGGGGGTTATCATTGGAAGGAGATTGATTAATATCAAAGAAATCAGCAAACTCATGATTAGAGAATTTAAAATTAAGCAATTAGGTTATGATTTTATGGGTTATAAGTTGTTAAAAGGTGACATATACACAGCACATCATTTAATTATTCCTGCACGATTTGGAGGTAAACTAACAAGAGAAAATACAGCAATATTATGTGGCACTACATCACATCCGTATTTACATTTGATTGAAAACAAAGATTATGATATATTTTGTTATTTAACAAGTGAAATGATAGATATGAATATATTAGGTAAATTAGATATGAGAAATTTAAAAAATATTGATTTATTGTTAACACAATTTGAAAAAGAACATTGTAATGATAGAGATAAAAAAGGCAAAAGATTGATAAAAAAAGAATATTATTGGAGGGAAAGACCGTGGGAGAAATAGGAATTATCTGTATATTAATTATCTTAATTGTATCTTTAATACGTAGTGTACAAAAATAAAAAAGTATGGTATATTATATATATTGAGTAGGTATATTCTTCAAGGTTGAAGTTTGATGGAAAGGTTCGAGTCCTTTATATGCTTATTTAATGGTGCTTATAAAAGGCACTAATGCGTAAGTCCTATGAGCCTCGAGGGAGTAAGTAGGCAGGTGGAATGCACAAACACATTAAACATAAGGCTTTGTCATCTATTTTGTAGGTGGCATTGAGTAGATATTAAAATATATTGGTAAAGGTTATAGAAATATACCAATCGAGTGTTATTGACGAATAACATAATATCTTGTAAAAGATAGAACCTTATATCTATTCAATGGTGCTTATAAATTCTAGAAGTCTGCAAGGTGTTCCAGAATGGAGTAAATTACGAACCTCGTAATGTAGCAATCATACGCGTGGACAATAAGCACAATTATTCTTTTACTAATAGTAAGGGAATTATAGAGGTTTTAACCGTTGCACCAAGTAAGCAATGGTTTTTTATTGCATTTTTGACACTATAAACAATCAATGATATACTTTATAAGAGGTGAATAAAGTGGCTGTTAAGGGACAAGAAAACCTAATTCCTATGGATAAACGAACCGAGGAAGAAGTTAGGCAATTAGCACAAAAGGGTGGCATTCGTTCTGGCGAAGTCCGTAGACAGAAAGCCACTATGTTACAAACACTAGAAATGTGTCTTGAAGAAAAGAATCAAAAGAGTGGTAAAACATATAAAGAACTAGCAACTCTAGGTCTTATTAAAGGGGCAGTAAATGGTAGTGGTAAGAACTATGAGATAATACAACAGTTGATGGAACGTAAAGAGAAAAAAGATGAAGAAAGCAATATAATAGTATCATTGCCAGCAAAGGACATTGCAAGTTCTTTTGTTGACGTATATAGAGATATACAAGATAGAACATACAGAGAATATTATTTTGAAGGTGGACGTGGTTCTACTAAGTCATCATTTATAAGTGAAGTAATAATAGAACTATTAGAAAATAATCCTAGAATGTGTGCAGTGGTATTACGTAAGGTTAAAGATACATTAAAAGATAGTGTATTTGCTCAATTAGAATGGGCAATAGACACATTAGATGAAACATATCCAGGATTAAAAGACAGATGGAAGTTAACAAAGTCACCTTTAGAAATGACTAACACAAGGACAGGGCAAATAATATATTTTAGGGGTGCTGATGATTATGGAAAGATAAAATCATTAAAGACACCAAAAGATATGTATGTTGGTATAACGTGGTATGAAGAATTTGACCAGTTTGCTGGTATGATGGAAGTACGTAAAATAAATCAATCACTTATTCGTGGTGGTGAAGATTTTATACAATTCTATTCGTACAACACTCCAGCAAGTAGTCAACACTTTGTTAATATCGATAAGATTATTCCTAAAAATAATAGGTATGTACATTTATCTGATTATAGAACAGTACCTAAAAAATGGTTAGGAAAAGCATTTATAGAAGAAGCAGAGTTTTTAAAAGATATAAATGAAAAGCTATACAAAAATGAATATTTAGGAGAAATGACAGGTGTTGGTGGCAATGTATTTGAAAATGTTGAACTAAGAGAAATAACAGATGATGAAATAAGCAATTTTGATTATACATATCAAGGGCTTGATTTTGGTTGGTTCCCAGACCCTTTGGCTTGGGTTAAATGTTGTTATAACCCATCACAAAGAGTTTTATACATATATGATGAATATGTAGTTAATAAAACAAGTAATGCAGATGTATGGGAGCATTTAAAGACAGAAAAGGGAGTGACAGAAGATGATTTAATAATTGCTGATAGTGCAGAGCCTAAGTCTATTGGAGATTTTAGAAGTTATGGTTCATGTATGAGAGGAGCTGAAAAAGGTGCAGGAAGTGTTGAATATTCTATGAAATGGTTGTCGTCTCTTGCCAAAATAGTAATAGATACAAAAAGATGTCCTGTATCAGCACAAGAATTTAGCACTTATGAATATCAACAAGATAAAGATGGGAATTATATTAGTGGATACGTTGACGCAGATAATCACTGCATAGACGCCACTAGATATGCATTAAATAATATTTGGAATAAGAGAAATCAGTAATGTTTAAAAGTATAATACAATATATCTTAAATAATATTTTTAAGATTAAAACAGAAACAACAGAAAAAGAAATAAATGACAATAGTAAATATGCAAGAGCTTATGAAAATATTGATAATATAAACTTTAATGCAATATTTAGTAATAAGTTAGCAAATTATACAGTAAGCGATAGCAACATAAATATAGAGGGCGATAATGTAAGAACAGAGCTATTAAATAAAACAGGTCAATCTATGTGGAAGAAAGCTAAAAAAATTGTATCAATGGGATTTGGTTATGGTGGAGTTATAATAGTGCCTTATGTAAAAGGTGGAAAGATATATTATAATTTAGTACCACAAAGCAGATTGACAATAGATAAAATGGATGGAGAATTAATAACAGGTGCAACTGTATTAGCAGAAAGAAAGGTTATTAAAGGAACAATAAACGAAACAGTTTATTTGAGATGGACTAATTATAATGTTGAAAATAATAACTTGACAATAACACAACAATTTAGCGATGAAAAAGGCAATAAAATACCTGCTCCAGATTTTTGGAAAGATATACAAGAAGTAATGGGTATTACAGGCGTTGATAGAGTTCCATTTGGTTATATCAAATCACCTATAAACAATCGTAAAGCAAATGATAAATATGGTGTTTCAATAACTTATGGATGTGACGCAACAATAATTGAAATAAAAGAAACAATGAAACAGATGGTGCGTGAATACGAATTAAAAGAGGTATTTGTTGGTGCAGATATAACAATGTTTGACGGCAAGAATGCTTTGCCTAAAAATGGTTTGTGGAAAAAGATAGATAGTGGTAGAGATGACTTTTTTGAAGTATTTGATCCTCAATTTAGAGATTACACAATAAGACTTCAAGAATTATACAAAAGACTAGAACATGAGGTAGGAACGTCTTATGGAATACTATCAGAAGTAAATACAGTAAATGCAACAGCAACAGAAATAAAAAGAAGTATGTATGATACATTTACAATATGTGATGACATGCGTAGTAATGTTGAAAAAGGCTTAGAAGATTTCTTTTATGCTTGTAACGTTCTTGCAAATGCTTATAATTTATCACCACAAGGCGAATATGAATTGAGCTTTGAATGGAGTTATAGTTTGCTAGAAGATACACAAATAGAGTGGAATCAATTAACATGGGCTAATTCAAAAGGAATTATTGGAGATGTTGAATTAAGACAATGGTTAAAACCTGATGAGACATTAGAAGAAAGTCAAAAAGCCATTGAAGAAATAAAAGAGAATGAACCATCTGTTAATGATTTGTTAGGAGGTAATGAATAATGAAGTTAATAGTAAATCCTCATAAAATAGAAATAGATAAATCACCAGTAAATGAAAAAGAAATAAAAGTTACAGAAATAGAATTTGAATTTAGTGAAGAGATACCAGTAAATTATGTAAAAGATGTATATTTTACTTTAGGAAGTAACACATATCAAGTTGCAAATATACAAAACAATAAATGCAATATACCTTATGAAGTATTAGAAAGTAAAGGTCAAGTAGAAATAGGTGTTGTTGCTTATCTATTAGATAGTGATGAATACATAAAGAGATACAACCCAAGCCCAGTTTATTTTTCAACATGGGAAGGTTCATTAAAAGACGAATATGATAATACAGAAGAAATAACACCAACAGATAAAGAACAATTAGAACAAGAATTAAATGATGGTTTAATAGAAATACGTGAGGCAGTAGAAACAATAACAACAGCAGTAGAAGAAGCTAACAATCTTGATTTAGATGTATCTAAAGAGGGTAAAGTTGCTACTGTTACATTAACTAAAAAAGACGCAAGTGTTAAAACAGTTACATTAAGTGATGGAACTAATTTAATGTTTAATTGGAGCGGTACATCATTAGGAATTAAAACAGATGAAGATGAAGAATATACTTATGTAGACTTGCAAGGTGTACAAGGTGAACAAGGACCTATGGGAGCACCATTTACAATTAAAAAGACATATTCAAGTGTTGCTGAAATGAACGCAGACTTTAATAATATGAATGTTGGCGACTATGTAATGATAGCTAGTACAGTAGAAATTGAAGATAATGCAAAGCTATATACAAGAGGCGAAGAACAATGGATATTTATAACAGACTTTTCTGGTGCTACTGGTATTCAAGGACCAACAGGAGCAACGCCTAATATACAAATAGGAACAGTAACAAGTGGACAAAGCCCTAGTGTTACAAGAACAGGAACAAATGAAAACCCTGTATTAAATTTTGTTTTGCAAAAAGGTGATACAGGAGCTACTGGAGAAACAGGTGCAACTGGAGCAACTGGTAATGGTATAGCAGATACAAATAAAACTGGTACAAGTGGGTTAGTTGATACATATACAATTACATATACAAATGGCAATACAACAACATTTACTGTCACAAACGGTGAAGATGGCGAAGTCACACAAGAACAGTTTGATAGAGCTATGATGGTATATAATGCATTACCTAAGATAACAGATACAGATACAGAAATAACATTAAATGGTACTGCTAATTGTCCTATGGAATTAGAACTAAATCCTAGTGAATTAACACAAGAAACAACAACAGGAAAGAATATATTTAATCCTACTTACATGGTGGCTCAACAATATACAACAGGAGGTGCAAGTGCAACTGCATATTCATTAAGTAACGGTGTTATATCTACCAATGTCAATTTAGATACAGGGAGAAGATTTTTAAACAAATTATCTTATGAAGCAAGCACATATACAGTTAGTGGTAAAGTAACATTTAAAAACAATACAAATACAAGATTGTATTATTCTGTTAGAAATTTAGGAACACAAACAGATATTGTTGGTGGTACTAGAATTGCAGTAGGAAGTAATAGCGGTACATTTAGTTTTAGTTTTACTGTTCCAAGTGCAAGTAGTGATATTTCTTTTTCAATACAACCAGAAGGAAGTCCAGATGGAACTATAGAATTGTCTGATATTCAATTAGAAAAAAGTGCATCTGCGACTCCTTATGAGCCATACACTGGTGGAATACCTCAACCAAATCCATCTTATCCATCAGATGTTCAAGTAATAAAGGGTAATAATACAATTACAATATCAAATTCTGATAATTCTGAGTCACAAGTATTACCATTAAATCTACCTGATGGAATGGAATATTGCAAAATAGGTGATTATGAAGATGAATTTGAACACGATTTAGATACAGACAAGTGGTATATAAATAAAGCCACTGGTAAAGTGGTCTTAAACGGAACAGAAAATTGGTCAAATGCAAAAAATATAACAGATACTAACATTCATTTTTCATCAACAGTTATTGATGGATTGAACATAGCAGGGTATGGAATATCAAACCGATTTATTTATTACAATGGTAGTTTATGGGGTGACGATATTGTTGGATTTAATATTTTGACTAACGAATATAATTTAAGAGTTAGAATACCAAAAACAGAATTAAGTGATATAACAACAGTGCAAAATGCTAAGCAAAGCTTTATAACATGGTTAGGAACAAACAATGTAATTGTATATTATGTATTATCAACAACAACACATACTGAAATAACTGATGCTACATTAATAAGTCAGTTGAATGCTATAGAAAACGCAGTTAGTTATGATGAGCAAACAAATATATCACAAACAAATGCAGGATTGCCTTTTAGAATTAAAGCAAGTGCAGTAAGAAGTTTAGTTAATATATTTGATTTAATAGGTGAGTAAATATGATAATAGTAAGTTTTATTGCAGGAGCAGTATTTGGAATGTTCATTATGGCAATATTACAGATAATAAAGGAATAGTGATTATGCTATTCTTTTTTTATGTGATATAATTAGATTGGTGATAGAATGATAACCAATAAACAAACAGATTTATTAATAGAAAGAATAGTAAATAAAATAGATAAAGCAAATGAGTATATGTTGGGGCAAATTGGTACAGTAATAAACAAAATAAGTAAACTAACGCCAGTTGAAGCTCAAAAACTGGCAGATATATTAAAATACGGCAATGATTTTTTTAATATAATACAACAATTATCAGAATATACAAATTTATCTGTAAAAGATATTGATGAGATATTTATGGAATATGCAAAAAAAGATTATACATTTTATAGGCAATATTATGAATATAGAAACAGACCTTTTTTAGGTTTTGCAGAAAATATGCCATTATTAAGGCAAACAACGGCATTGTCAGAAGAATTTAAGCGAGAAATGTATAATTATATTAGACCAAATGTTTTAGGCTATACAATACGAAATATTAATGGAGAAATGGAGCTTTTAGGTCTTAAAGAAACATATAACAGAGTAATAGATGAAGCATTAATGAATGTAGGGCAAGGGAAACAGACTTTTTATAGTGCTATGTCACAAATAATGAAAGATATAGGTGGAAGTGGTTTAAAAACATTAGATTATGAAAGTGGGCGTTCAATTAGATTAGATTCAGCAATTAGAATGCATTTAAATGATGGGTTAAGAACATTACATAATAAAAATCAAGATATAATTGGTGAACAGTTTGATTATAATGGATATGAAGTGACACACCATGAAAACGCAGCACCAGACCATATTGATACAGTAGATGGCAAGCAATTTGCCTTAATAGACAGAATACAAGAACAAATAATAAATGGAACAGAAAAACAGATAAAACAAGAAGATATAAGAGGCAATCAAGTTGTAGTAAATGGCAAAATGTATGATGATTTTAATGCAGTAAATAATTCACTACAAAGACCTGTATCAACATTAAATTGTCAACATGCAAAATTTTCAATTATACTAGGTGTAAGCAAACCAGAATATACAGAAGAACAATTACAAGCAGATAAAGAAAAGAATATACAAGGTTTTGATTTTGATGGCAAGCATTATACTATGTATGAGGGTACACAATTGCAAAGACAAATAGAAAGAAATGTAAGAAAACAAAAAGACATTCAAATACTAGCAAAAGCAAGTGGCAATGGTGAATTAATGCTAGAGGCACAAGAAAAGATAACACAATTGACACATAAATATAAAGAATTATCAGATATAAGTGGGCTACCTACATATATGGAAAGAATGCGTGTATCAGGATATAGAAGAACTAAAGTTAAATAGCACAATTTTACAAAATAAAGGGAATGTGTTATAATTGTTTAGTACAAAGAGGTGTCGTTTATGGAATTAACAATAGCATTAGCATTAAGCATATTATCAAGTGTAATTGCTGTAAGCAACTTTGTTTTATCACGCAAAGATAAGGCAATAAAAGATACACAAGATAATGCAAAAGAACATACCAATCAAGAATTAATTGATTATAGATTGACACAAGTGGAAAAGAAACTTGACAAGATATTAGATATATTAGATTCGTATGACAAAGAGATAGATGAACGTGTTAATAAAGCTATGAATGAACATTTAAAACTTTATCATGGAGTTAAAGAATGAATATAAGGGATGAAGTAGTAGAAATGAAAAAAGAAGTAAAAGCAGTAAAAGAACAGAGCTTAGCTATTGAGTTATTATCAGACCAAAGGAAACAAAATAAGCGTTTGTTCATAATATGGATAATAACGTTTGTTGCGTTTATAGGATTGCTAGGTTATACATTATGGTTATTAAATGATATTGGGACTTATGAAGAAACAATAACACAAGAAAACGAAAATGGATATAATAATTATATTGGAAATGATGGTGATATAAACAATGGCAAAGCAGACAATTAAAAGAACAGGTAAATATAGAAAATCACAAACAACAAAATCAGGTAATAAACGTAGATGTTCAAAATGTGGCAGATTTATGTAAGGTAGTGATATTATGAAAATAATGGAACTAACTAAACAAGAGGTAAAAGATATAAAAGAGAAAATATACTTGACAGATATTCAAGAAAAAATATTGGATATGAAATTAAAAGGGAATTTAACTGAAATTGGCATGGCTATGGAACTTGGTGTTAGTGAAAGTACAATAACATATCAATGGAAGAAAGTAAAAAAGAAAATATTAAAGGTAATTTAAAGATATATTAAGAGGAACTTGAACTTATTAAGTTCTTTTTTTATGTAATAATTTAGATGAAACAAAGGGAAAGACCTGTTGTTTCTGAAAGGAGAATGCTACTTATTAGAATTGTTTAAAACGCAGTTTGAGAAGTCAAAAGCATCTCCTTTTTTCTATTATAGGAGGAAATTATGTATAACAATCCATATATGCAAAATTATTCTCAATTTAGTCAGCAAACAATGGCAGACAGAATAGATAATCAAATTGCACAATTAAATCAAATGAAAGAACAAATGAAAAATGGAAGTCAACAGCCCGCAATAAACCAAACATTTCAATTGGCTCCGACAAATAATCATACTATGAGATTTGCAAACACTATAGATGACGTAATTAACGAAACCGTCTATTATGATACTGCTTTTTTTAGTAAAGATATGACTGTTTTGTGGGTAAAGAATGCAAAAGGAGATATTAAGTCTTATGAATTGACTGAAATAGTGCCAAAAGATAGTAAGGATTTTGAGATTGAGTATTTAAAAAGTCAAATAGAAGAACTGAAAGGAATGATTAAAAATGATGCAAATGTTACAAATGATGATACAGAACAAGATACAACAGATACCTCAGGGGATGCTGAAACAAATGGAGCAACAGTTAAAAAGGACAAATCCTCAGGCGTTTCAAAAATATCAAATGGCAAGAAAAAATAATAACCCACAAGACGTATTAAACGAAACAGTAAACAATTTTAGCCCAGAGCAAAAAAAACAGTGGGATCAATTAATGTCTATGTTTAATCAAAAACAAGGCTAAGAGCCTTGTATGAGAGCATTTGCTAGGTAAGTGTTCTCATATAAAGCTCCTAGCACTTTAAATATAAAGAAAGGAGAGAAAAAAAATGAACGGAAATGGAATACAGCCTACTGTGGAATTAGCAACAACTAACGGAAATGGTTTTGCATATCCATATCCAGTAATGTATGGGAACAATGCTGGATTTGGTGGATATGGTGATGGTTCATGGATTTGGATTATTTTAATCTTGGCACTATTTGGTGGTTGGGGAAATAATGGTAATGGTGGATTCTTTGGTAACAATGCTTTTGATAACGGCTATGCTTGGTTGTCTAATGGTCAAAAGGAAATTATGCAAAACACTAACAATGGCTTTGACACATTACACTTGTCTAACCAATTAGATACAGTTAATAGTGGTATTTATTCGTTATCTAACCAATTATGTAATTGCTGTGCTGATATGAATCAAACTGTTTCAAATGGATTCTTTAACGCTGAAATAAGTGCTAATAACAGACAAATGGCTAATACTAATCAATTGTTTGGAATAAGTACTCAATTATGTAACGCAAGTGCAGACAACAGACTAGGAATACAAGATTTAAAAGCCACTGTTATAAGTGAAAACTGCTCAGATAGAGAAGTATTGAGACAAATTGGTCAAGATATTCTTGTAAATCAAACAGCTAATACTCAAAAGATTATTGATGAAATATTCAGAGATAGACTTGATGAAAAAGATAGCAAGATTGCCGATTTACAAAGAGAAGCATTAATGAAAGATTTACAGGCAAGTCAATTAGCACAAACACAATCAATAGTGTCAAATATCTACCAAGAATTAAAAAATTGCCCTATTGATACAGTGCCTGTCTACGGAAATTCAAGAATATTCAGTTGCAACAACAATGGATGTGGATGTGGATTTAACACAACAAGTCAATTTATTTAATTTTGAAAAGTAATCGTTTTATGTTATAATTAAATTGGTGATAAAATATGTGTGAGGAAAAAGATTGGCATTGTGTTTATCTTTTTGATACAGAAAACAAGCCAAAAAAAGATGACAAAACTATTGAAGTAAAAGTTAGCTTTGATAGTGAAAAAGCAATTAACAAAGTAAAAGAAATTGAACAAAATGGTGGAACTTACGAAGAAGCAGTTGAAGAAGTTAAAAAAATAATTAATGAAACTACAAAAGTAAGCTTTAACTAAAAATAATTTATTTAATAGCATAGAGTAGAATACTACATACTCGATTACGAGAACTTGCTTATTTTAAGAGGATAGGCATGTTCTATCCTCATTTTTATTTATGAAAGGAGAAAAGATAAAATGATACAAAGTACAAATGATGCAATACAAATATTAGAAACAAACACAAGTGATATTGTATTTGCCAATGATGAATTAAGAACAAGAAGCGCTACTTGTAAAGGTTGGTTAAATCATACAGAAGGCACAAGCCAATACACTATTCTAGGAAGTGGTAATTGCAATCAAGCAAATGTTTATGACATTACATTTACGGGTAATGTAAGTGGAGAAACTGCTGGCCCTGTTGAAATAGCATTAAAAGAAAATGGTTCAAGAGTAGTCGGTGCTAGTGCAAATGCAACAGTTATTGTTGGAGAATACACTAACATAACAATTAAGAAAAGAATAAGTTTATGCCCTAGAGAAAATGTAACTTTAACAATAGGCAGTGTGCCTGCTATAAGTGGTGTAATACCAGCAGTTGAAACTGTAGCACCTAGCATTAAAAATGCAAATATTATTATTGAGCCTGTTAGATTTTAAATGAAAAATAATTTAGATGTAACTTCATTAATACTGCAGTTGTATAGTGTTGTTTTATTATTGCAAGACTATAACAATAGCGATTTAATGCAAGAATTAAGACAACAAGATGAAGTATATTTAGAAAAGATAATAATGCAAAACAATGAAATATTAAAACTCTTAAAAGAAAGGAGTGAAATAAATGGAAGAAAAAGTAATTGAAAAAGTTAACGAAAAAATAAAACATATACTTGATGAAGATATAAATATAAATAATTTAGACCTTTTATACAAATTAAGTAAAATAAAACACATGGCAAAGGAGGATAAAGAAATGAATTACGGTAATTATGGAGCATATAGTGGTAGAGGACCAGGGCATGGAAGCTATGGCAATTATGGAGAATATGGGAATTATGGAGATAATTATGGAGAATATGGCAGATATGGACGCAGAGGATATGATATGAAATATCGTGGAGATGATTACACAGATAGAATGTCTGGAGAATATCACCGTTATATGGAATCAAGAGAAAGATACGGCGCAGGAGAAGAAAGCGACAAAGCATTTCATTTTATGGCAAAAGCACTAGGCGAATATATTGATTTTCTACATGAAGAAGCTCAAACCCCACAACAAAAACAAATGTTAAATGAAACATTGCAAAGAAGTATGAGATAATGTATAAATTCTATAATGCAAATCCACATAATAGGCACATTGATGATTGTAGCATAAGGTCGTTGTCTTTGTTGACAAATAGAGATTGGCACGATGTATATGAGGAATTAAGTTCTTTGGCAAACGAAGATAGTTTAATGATGGATAGTGTTGTGTTCTTAGAAGATTATTTGGATGATAGATACCCAAGAGAGTGCCATTATTCTAAAACTATTGGTGAGTTTGCCAGAGAATATCCTTATGGTAAATATGCTGTAACAACCAATGGACATATAACCGCTATTATTGATGGAATTATATATGATACATTTGACCCAAGCGATAGAATTATGAGATGTGCTTGGAAAATAATTTAAAATATGATATAATGTTTATAGAGGAGTACCACAACTGCTCCTCTGATACTTTGTTGTGGGAGGTATTTTTATTATGGAAAAAAATATTAAAAAGAAAAAACAAATAAAACATGGATTGTCAAAAACAAGAATACATAATATTTGGCACAGTATGTATTGCAGATGTTATTATTCGTATACAAATCAATACAAGCATTATGGTGGAAAAGGCATAAAAGTATGTGAAGAATGGAAACATTCTGAGGGTTTTGTTAATTTTTATAATTGGGCTATAAATAATGGGTATAGCGATAAATTAACATTAGATAGAATTGATAATGAAAAAGATTATTGCCCTGAAAATTGTAGATGGTCGACACCAAAATTTCAATCTAATCACAAAACAAACAATGTCATATATATATTTAATGGTAAAACTCAAACAGCAAAACAATGGTGTGATGAATATGGCATAAGTCATACTACATTATACGACAGATTGAAAAGAGGCTGGACATTAGAACAAGCATTAACTATTTCAACAAAAGGAACACAAAGAAAAGTTTTTAAATAAACAATTTGAAGATGTATGGTTAGTAAGATAAGGACATAATTTGTCCTTTTTATTATGATGTGATATAATTAATTGAGGTGATAATGTGATACCAAAAAGAATTATTTATTGTTGGTTTGGGAGCAAAGAAAAACCACAGAACGTGCAAAATTGCATAAAAACATGGAAAGAGAAAATGCCAGATTGGGAGTTTTTAGAAATATCGGAAGAAAATGTTGATATTAATATGTTTGAATATAGCAAAAAAGCTTATGATAACAAAATGTATGGTTTTGTTGGTGACCCTATAAGATTGTGGGCATTATATGAGTATGGTGGAATTTATTTAGATACAGACGTTGAAGTATATCAACCTTTTGATAAGTTATTAGATAACAAGTTTTTTGTAGGATTTGAACAACCTCATTATTTTGGAAATGCAACAATAGGAGCAGAATCTAAAAATAAAATAGTTAAAGAAATATTAGATGAATATACAAGTGGAAAAGAAAAATGGGAACTTAAACAGAATTGGTGGGAATATAGAACAGGTCCTATGATTTTAACAGATGTATTAGAAAAATATGTTAATAGAGATAGCATGGAATATCAAAAAACAGATGAAATAACAATTTACCCTAAAAAAGCTTTTGTAAATCATGATGAATTAGATGATGAAGTATATTGTAAACATTATATGTTTGGTAGTTGGACGAACTAAAAAACTATGTTATAATTTATAAAGGGAGTGCCTCCAACACTCCCATAACTTATATTGGAGGTGTAAGTTGTGAAAGAAATTTGGAAAGATATAAAAGGTTATGAAGGTTTATATCAAGTTAATAATTATGGAAAAATAAAAAGTCTTTATAATTATAGAGGCAAAGGCAATATTTTAAAATCAAGAATAAAAAAAGATTATTATACAATTGGATTAAGAAAAAACAATAAAAGAAAATGGTATTCAATACATAGACTTGTAGCACAAGCATTTATTCCTAATCCTAATAATTTACCAGTTGTCAATCATAAAGACGAAAATAAGTTAAATAACAATGTTGATAATTTAGAATGGTGTACTGTTGCTTATAACAATAATTATGGAATAAGGCAAGAAAAAGTTAAAAATACCAATAAATTAAAGAAGGAAGTATGCAAATTAAATAAAAATGGCGAAATTTTAGATGTTTATAAATCTATTAGAGAAGCAAGTGAATTTAATAATATTAATATTTCATGTATTTCTAAATGTATTAATAAAAAAAGAAGCTTTGCAGGCGGATATATTTGGAAATTAAAAAGTGAGGTGATGCCAAATGTCTAATTTGAAAAAAATTATATTTTATCAATCTAATTTTGCTCAAATTGGAGGCTGAATGGTGTTGAAACCATGGCTTATAATTGGTGCTGGTGGTTAAGAAATTACTATGATATAACTGTTTTATATTGTTCTGGTTATCCCGAAAGACTAAAAAAAATGGCAAAACTTGTTAATATAGAAAAATATGATGAAGAGAAAGAATATGAATGTGATATTTTTATTCGAAATAGTGTGTGGGGTAAAATACCTTATAATATAAAAGCGAATAGAATGATAGAAATGCGACATGCCAATTATAAATACTTAATAGAAAAAGGTTTATTATATCAACAATATGCTGACATGGGTATAAAAGAAATAGTTGGTTGTGGAGAATTTGTTAGTAAAATGAGTGATGAAGTTTTGCATGACCACCCAATAACAATTAAAAATATATTGCTACCAAACAGAGAAACAAATAAAGTATTGCATTTAATAAGTTGTACTAGAATAGATTCAGCCAAAGGGTGGCATAGAATGTTAAAAATGATGGAAATGATGAGAAGTGCAAGAATAAAGTTTGAATGGAATATATTTACAAATGCTCCAATGAAATGTGATTATGAAGAGGTTAGGTTTTGGCATTATAGATATGATATATGGGATTATCTAGCAGACGCAGATTATACTGTTTTGCTATCCGATAGTGAGGGTTTGCCATATACAGTTCAAGAAAGCTTGCAATATAAAGTGCCTTGTATTGTTACAGATGTAGGAGGTTGTACAGAACTTATAAAAGATGGTGTAAATGGTTATGTTGTACCTTTAGATATGGATTTTGATATAAATAAGATTAAAAAAATACCTGTATGTAAAGAATATGATAATCATGCATTAGAAGATTGGTTAGATTATTTAGGATATAAAGGTAAAATAGATAAAAAGAAAATAATAGAGGAATTCGAGGAGGAAAAAGAAAAAATGGTAAGAGTAAAAGCACTTATAAGATTTAAGGACATGGAAGCTAACGTAGAAAGACAAATTAATGATGAATTTGAGGTAGAAGTTAGCAGAGCAGAATATTTAAAAGAAAATGACGCAGTAGAAATTATAGGGCAAGTTCAAGAAGAAAAATTAGTTGCAGAGCCAAAAGAAGAACCAAAGAAAACAGTAAAAAAGAAAACTAGCAAGAAATAACTTGCTTTTTTTATTGTAATTTGACACCGTTTTAATATGTGGTATAATGTAGGTAGAGTTCGAGTGAAGAACTTGAATATTAAATCTTTATGGTGGAGTAGACCACTTGAAAAAATCTAGAGGAGGCAATATTATGAAAGATTTTTTAGAAGCATTAGAGATAGGAGAAAATAAAGTTAAATTATCAAAAGAAGAAGTAAAAAGTATTCTTGCGAAACATGGTGATTATATTAAAATCGAAACTGAAAAGGTCGACAATAAATATAAAGAACAGTTAGAGGATAATAAAAATGCCATAGATGATTTAAAAAAGCAAATAGAGACGGCTCCTAAAACTGATGAGATGGAAAGTCTTAAAAACAAAATAGCAGAATATGAGCAAAAAGAAGCTGATAGAATTGCTAAACAACAAGCCGAAGAACAAGACAAAATATTAACAGACAATATTAATGCTTTGTTTGAAGGCAAAACATTCACTAGCGAATATGCAAGAAAAGGTCTTTTAAATGATATAAAAAATGGATTGAATTTACCAGAAAACAAAGGCAAAGGTATACAAGATTTGTTTAATGAATTAACAAAAGATAAAACAGATATATTTACCAATCCAAATAAGATAAAAGATATGGAAGGTATGGGCGATAGTGAGCAGGACAATAATATTAAAGAAATGCCACTAATATGGTAGAAAAAAGGAGAGATTAATAATGGCAAGATTAGATGCATTAAGCATTAAAATGACAGATGGTTCTACTGCTGAGAAACTAGCAGAAGAATACGGAAAAGTTATTGAAAATTTACAACACATAACACTAGCAAGTAGATTAAAAAATACTGATTTATCAGGAGACCCTACAAGTGGAACAGTAGAGGCTAAAAGATTTGTAAATGTTAGTTCCGCAGCTTATGGAACAGCAAGAAACAACGGATATGGAGCTAAAATTAAAGCTGACCCAGTTGTAATATCATTAAATGATAATACTGAGTATCTTGAGGAAGTTGAGAACAAAGACCTAAAAACATACGGTGTTGCAGGTTTAATTGAAAGAAGAACAAGAAATCATCAAGATGCACTAGCAGTTGAACTTGATACTAAATTCTTTAAAGAAGCAACTCAACAAGGAACTTCATTTACTCCAACAGGAACACCAACAATTGAAGATGAAATTGAAGAAGCAATTCAAACAGTTGAAACAACTAAAAATGACTTTGTTAATGGTGTACCAAGAAATATGATTGAAGTAGTTATGTCACCAGCATATTATGGAAGATTAAGAAACAAAATAAATTCTATATCTAACTCAAACAACTTAGGAGTAGTACCTAACTATGAACAAGGAACATTTAACAATGTTAATGTTTATTCAAACGTATTCCTACCAAATGGAGTAAATTATATCGTTATGGTTAAAGGATCAGTTGCTCAACCAGTTATGACTTCAATTTACAATCCAACAAGAATTGAATTAAGTGACGCTATCGGATTTGGTTTATTTGCTTACAAAGGAACAAAGGCAGTTACACCAGATTTAATTATCTATAACGGAACACCAAGTTATTAAAAATAAAAGGAGGGCATTATGGAATTTGAAGAACAATACCTATCTTATGAAGATTATAAGGGACTAGGTGGAACTTTAGACCTAATGCCTTTTAACTTATTAGAATTTGAGAGTAGAAGATTAGTTGATATAAGAACATTTAATAGATTAAAAGGTAAAAAAGATATACCTCAAGAAGTAAAATTATGTGAATATGCTTTGATAAATAGTATTAATGAATTTGCTAAAAATAACACAAAAGGCAATATTGCTAGTGAAAATACAGATGGATATTCTGTCAGTTATGCACAAATAAGTGAAGTTGTAAAATCAAAAAATGCAGAATTAATTGATATTATAAGAACTTATTTACTAGGTGTTATATATGACAACGAACATCTTATGTATGTAGGTGTTTAATGATAACGAATTCAAGTTTAACTGTTTATCACAAAGGTTTTGATACTACAACTCAATTAGAAACTTGGACTAGATATAATTACAGTGATGTTTGGTTTTTTGGTGGCAAGGGTGCAAGTATAAACAAAGGATATGACAATGCTAATGACGTACAGGTGCGAATACCTTATAATAAAAATAATAATTTGAGTATAAATGATTTTGCAATTGGTGATATTCTTGTACAAGGCACTCTTTCTACCAACATAGAAACACAGCAAGATTTAAGTGATTATATTGTTTATAACATAACAAGTATTAACAATAATAACTTTGGTAATAATCAACATATTCATTTAGGAGGCAGATAAAATGCCTGTTAAAATGCAACCAACAAGTACAATAATAACAAACTTAGGTTTAGAACCTAATGGCAGAGTACATGCTTTTTTTACAAATACTTGCTATAAACACATGGATAAATATGTACCAAAAAGAAATGGTGATTTAAGAAACAACGTAGATATTCAAACAGATAAAATAATTTATATGTCAGATTATGCTAAAATACAATATGAGGGCATAATATGGGGACATGAAGTTCAACATTATACAACACCAGGTACAGGGCCATATTGGGATAAACGTATGGTGAGTGCAGAAATGCAAGACGTAGTAAGAGAAGTACAAAATTATATAGATAGAGGTGCATAATGGATTATAGAATAGCAAAGTTAAGAGAATATTTGTTTACTGTTATAAATAAAATGACCACTAATAGAAATTATCAAATTAGTGCTGATATGTTGGGTAAGATTGGGGATTTTTCTCTTGATAAAATACCAACAAATACAGAAGTTGAAAATTGGATTATAGGTATTCAAAAGAAAAGAGACGTTTATTCATTTAGGAGTAGAAAAGCTTATTCACAAGATACTATCAATAATCTTAAAAATATAGGATTTTTTGAAGAATTTGAAAATACAATCAAATCTAATAATGATGAGGGCATTTTGCCAGAAATAGAAAATATAGAAAGCATTGAATGTTTAAATTGTGGTACATTGAATAGTGTAGATGGAACACAAGCAACATTTGATATTCAAATACAAATTACATATATTGAGAAAGAAAAAGGAGGTACAGTAAGCCTATGAGAAAAATAATAGCAAAAATTGATTTTACAAGTAATTTAGGCAACTTTATTGTCGGTGATGAAATCAAAGGTTTAAATTATAATCAAATAGTAAAGCTTAATGAATTAGGCTATATCGAGCCTCTTAATTATAAAGATTTAGTTCTTATAAAAAGAGAACTAGAAAATCCTAAAATAGAAAAGGAGGAGAAATAATGGCATTAATTCCTAGCACAATAGAGAAAAACAAAAGAAGCCAATATCAAAAATTCTTAGATATTACACCAGCTTCTACTGCATCATGGAAAGTTATTGGTATTGGTGTATCAGAAGCTTCTGTTGAATTTAACCCACAAGTTGAAACAGAGCAATGGATAATAGAAGATTCTGCAAGAAGTGACCATACTTCTAATCAGAAACAATTAAGCGTTACTCAAAGATGTTATAAAAATGACCCAGAATTTGAATTTATTAATACAGGACGTGACAAATTAAATTATGTATCACATATACTTGAAATAGATACATGGAATGGAAATTTGGGAAGCTATCCTGCTAAAAAGAGTGATTGTTTAATTACAGTAACATCTTATAGCGGAGAAGAAATTGAATATACAATTTACTTTAACGGTGATCCAGAAGAAGGCACTGCAACAATAACTGATGGTGTACCAAGCTTTACATCTTCAACAAGTTTATAATAAAAAACCGAAAGGGCGAGGCGAAATAATCGCCAAGCTCTTTTTTAAATAGGAGGTATGAAATGGAATATATTGAATTAGGCGAAAATGAGAATTTGCTTAAATTAGGGATAAGAACAAAAGATGGAGTAGATACAGGCGAAACATTAGAATTTAATTTAAAAGATATAGAATTATTAGATAAATTGCAAAAAATGAGAGATGATAATAAAAAAAATCACCAATGGATAAATAGCCAACTTGTAATAATAGATAAAAAACAGGACTTTAGAAAAAAAGACCAATTAATGAGTAATAATGAAAAACTTAAATATGAAGCTATAAAAACATTTTATAAAAAAGAAAAAGAAGTATATGACTTGTTTTTGGGCGAAGGTGGAGTTGATAAGTTGTTATATGGTAGACCTTTAGAATGGACTACATTAAGAGAAATAGATAAAATAATAGAAACACAAATTGCTCCTAAACTTGATATTAATATGGATAATATAGTAAAAGAAATAAAACAAAAATACACATCAACAAAAGAAGAAGAAAGCGTACTTGAATAATGTACCCAGAATATGTAAAAGTTGAAGATAAAAAATATAAAATAAACACTAACTTTAAAGTAGCAATAGAATGTAATAGAATAGCGCAAGACGAAACAATAGGCGACATGGAACGTGGTTTAGCTATTATATACACACTTTTTGGTGAAGAAGGTATAAATACACCAGAACATTATGAAAAGTTGCTAGAATTGGCTAAAAAGTACCTATTATGTGGTAAAGAAGAAGATATAAGCAATAAAGAGCTTGATATGGACTATGTGCAAGATTATGGCTATATATGGGCTTCATTTATGAGTGATTATAATGGTATGGATATTGATAAAACAGAAATACATTGGTGGAAATTTAATGAACTTATGAATGGTTTATCCAATAGTGAAATTGGTAATTGTTGTGTATTAAATAGAATTAGAAATTTAAGAACTTTTGATGTATCTCTAATAAAAGATGAAAAAGAAAGAAGTAAAATTATTAAAGCAAAAAATCAAGTGGCATTAAAAAGAAAAGAAAAGAAAGTTGAACTAACAGAAGAACAACAAAAAAGTGTAGATGAATTTTATAAATCTCTTGGTTTTTAGAAAGGAGATGATTTTATGAATTATGTTGAAATTGATTGCAAATTAAATACAAAATCTTTTGAATCACAAATTCAATCAGTAGAAAGAAAATTAAATGATTTAGTTGCAGATTATCAAACATTGTCAACACAAAAAGGTTTTAATGAACAATCAAATGAAGCTATAAGGTTGAGAAAAGAAATAGAAAAAACTGCTAATGAATTAAGTCGACTAAAAAACAAACAAGATGAAATAAATAAGCAAGGTTTTGAAAATGCTAAAAGTGGTTTAAAAGATATAGGGCAATCTTTAAGCAATACAATAACTAAGGTTGCAAAATGGGGATTAGCATTAATAGGAGTACGTTCTATATATAGTGCAATACGTAGAGCAATAAGTTTAGTATCATCAGAAAACGAAAACATATCAAGTCAGATAGATATAATGAAAAGTGCAATAGCAAATGCGTTAGTACCATTAGTGCAAACAATATTAAATATGGCAGTAAAACTAATGATATATATAAATTATATTTTTAAAGCATTAACAGGTAAGGCTTTGTTTGATTTTGATAAAGCTTGGAAAAATGCAAATAAAAATAGTGGTGCTACTGCTAAAAATGTATCTAAAATAAAGAAACAACTTGCAGGTTTTGATGAAATGAATGTATTAAGTGATACTTCAACTTCAAGTGCAAGTGGTGGTGCTGGTAGCAATGTCAAATTAAAAAATCCGTTTGAAGGATGGGACAAAATCGAAATTCCTGAATGGGTTGATAAAATTGTTAAATTTGGACAATGGGTATTAGATAATTGGGAAGATGTTGTTGCTGGTTTGTTATTAACAAAAATGTTTTTTGATATATTAACTGGAAATTGGGCAGGATTAGTTTTAGATATTATTTTATATTTAATTACGCAATTTCCAAGATTAAAAAATGCAGTTATAGAAGTAGCCAAAGGAATATGGGAATATCTTAAAGTATGGGTTGCTGCTTTAATAGTTGATATACAGCTTAAATTGTCTGCCATAAGTGCAATAATATTTACTGCTGTTAATTTGTTTTTAAATCCTTTTAAAGTTTTTAAAGATACAGTTGTTGGGGTTTTTAATGGTATAAAAACCATAGTACAAGGTGTATTTAAAGTAATAAAAGGAATATTCACTGGTGATATGAAAACTGTTATGAATGGTTTTAAGCAAATATTTAAAGGTGTATTTGATACTTTATGGACAATTGCAAAAGCTCCTTTAAATTTAATTATTGGAGGTATAAATGCTTTAATTAAAGGTGCAAACAGAATAAAATTTGATGTTCCTGATTGGGTGCCTGTAATTGGTGGTAAAAAATGGGGATTTAATATTCCACAAATACCAAAACTTGCTAAAGGAGCAATTGCAAGTTACCCTGGAAGAGGCATTCCTACTTTGGGAGGTGGAGCTAGTTGGGCTGAGCACGGTGCAGAAGCTTACTTGCCATTAACAGATTCTCAGGTTATGAGTACATTAGGGTATGAAATAGGCAAAAACATCAATTTAACTGCAACTGTGCCAGTATATGTAGGTAATAGACAAATTGCTAAAGAAATAAAGAAAATTAACGCAGAAAGCGATTTTGCTTATAACAGATAATAGGAGGAAATATGTTTACAAATAAAGATAGTATAAAAGTAAAAATAAGTGGTATGAATAATTATTTATCATTAGGGCAATATCTAGTTGAAGCAAAATATAGTTTTAGCAAATTGTGGAGCCAAGACAGTGGAAGAAACTTGGCAGGTGTAATGTCTGGTACATTAATAGGTATATATCCTAAGCTAACATTACAATTTAGAAAGTTAACAAAAGCAGAACTTGAAATTATTGCTCCAATATTAGATAGTGCAACTCAAAGTGTACAATATTATGACCCAAAGAAAAAAGCAACAGTAACAATGACTACATATACAGGTGATTGGGAAAATACTAACAAACATATAATAAGTGGAAATGCAAAAAACGAAGGATTTAGTTGTTCATTTATAGCGACTAAAAAAAGGAGTTAATATGAAAACACATACTAATGATTTTAAAAGCCAAATAAAAGAATTTGGTCGTGAAATAGATAGTGTAATTACATATACAGATAATGGTAGTACAATAACATTAGGTAATGAAGATATTAACTCCATTACTCCTGTTTATGAAGGCAATATACTTAAATCTGTTATGAAACAACTTGATATTGATAGCAATACAGATATACCTTTAAACACAGTAATTAGTTTTAATTTTGGAGTTAAAATTAGAGATAATGAAGTATTAGATTATAGAGATAATTATGATTACATAAATTTTGGTAATTATATAGTTTATAAATCAGAAAAACAAGAAGATACAGAAAGTTATAAAATAACTTGTTATGATAAAATGCTTTATTCAATGGTTGATTATGTAGATTTAGGTATAACCTATCCAATAACAATAAGAAATTACATAAATACAATATGTACTCATTTAGGATTAACATTTAAGAATGCTAGTAGTACGTTTGCTAATTATAATAGAGAAATAGCAGAAGAATTATATTTAGATGAAGATGGAGAATCAATGGGCTATACATTTAGAGATGTACTTGATGAATTAGCACAAGCAACAGCCTCAACAATATGTATTAATGAAGTAGATGATGAGCTTGAAGTTAGATATTTAAACACAACAAACGATACTATTGATGAAGAATATCTAAAAAGTGTAAATGTTAGTTTTGGTGAAAGTTATGGTCCAGTAAATACAATTGTTTTATCAAGAAGCTCAGGAACAGATAAAATTGCATTGTCTAATCCTCAAAATTTACCAGATGATGATAAAATTGCAATAGAAATAGCAGATAATCAAATAATGAATGGTAATGATAGAGGAGATTATTTATCTGATATATTAACTCAATTATATGGTTTGCAATATTACATAAATGATTTTGCTAGTACAGGAATTTGTTATTATAATTTGTGTGATAAATATAATGTATCAATAGGTGGGAATACATATAATTGCGTTATGTTAAATGATGAGATAAATATAACACAAGGGTTAGAAGAAAATATACATACAGATAAATTGGAAGAAAGTGTAAATGATTATAAATATGTGACAGAAACAGATAAAACAGTACGTGAAGCAAGTATTATAATTAATAAAAAAATAGGTGAAGTTGATATTAGAGGCAAAACAATAAACTTAGACGCTGATAATATATCAATAACAAGCCCTAACTTTTCTGTAACAACTGATGGTGAAATAATATCTAAAAGTGGAACTATTGGTGGATATAATATAACTGATAATGGTTTATATTCGATTCAATATACAAAATATGATTATACACAACAAGACGTTACTGATTTGGCAGACTTAATTATAAATCAAGACCCACCTTGGACAGAACAACAGTTAGATTACTACGATTTAGATGGAGATGGTGATTTAACTATTGTAGATGTGACAATGATGAATGATTTAATACAATTAGGTGTTGATACAACACATGGATACACGGTAGAAATGCGTAATAGCATTAAATATTTTGAAAACGCATTTTCAATTATAGGCCCAAGTGATGATAAAATTGTCAATATAAATCCTAGGGATGGATTTGTTTACAATGGTATGATATTTGCAAAACAAAAAGAATTATGGAGTGGTGCTTATTATATGAATGCGAGTCAATCAATAGATTTAACAGATACACCAATTAGCAGTCAACCTCATGGAATTGTATTAATATGGAGTGCTTATTCTAATGGACAAGAGCAAAATTGGGATTGGGTATGTACATTTATACCAAAGTTTTTCGCACAAAATCAAAGTGGGAACGGCATTTTAATAAATATGAATACACTTGACTATGGTAGTGTTGGTTCTAAATATGTATATGTTAGTGATACACAAATAACTGGGCACGCAAATAATACAGCAACAGGAACAGGCAGTGGAATAAGTTACAAAAATAATCATTGGGTATTAAGATATGTAATAGGAATATAAGGAGGTAATGATATGAAAAAATTTCTATTAAAATTATGGAGTAATAGGGCTTTCAGAACTTTTTTACAAGGATTCATAGGTGTTTTTGCAGGAGTACAATTATTTGATTTAAAAGATATGAATGTGCTTAAAACACTTGTTATAAGTGGTATAATGGCAGGTATATCAGCAGTTATGAGCTTAAATACTGGTGAAGAAAAATTTGTTAGAACAAATACAGAAGAAACAATTCCTGCTACAGAAGAATTACAAGAGGAAGAATAGTATGGGATATGTAATGAAAGCAGAAACTTTTGTTAAGAAAGCAAAAGATATAGCTAATAATTATAAAACCTTATATGTAATGGGATGTTTTGGAGCACCAATGACAACTGCAAATAAAAAAAGATATACCTCAAACTATGCTTATAATGCACAAGCAACACGTAAAAAAATGATTATGAATGCAAGTTCTGATACATTTGGTTTTGATTGTGTATGCCTTATAAAAGGTATATTATGGGGATGGTCAGGTAATAAAAATGCAGTATATGGTGGTGCAAAATATTGTAGTAATGGTGTACCAGATTTTGGTTCTGATGGAATAATGAATTATTGTACTGGTGTAACAACTAATTTTAAAAATATAGCAATTGGAGAAGTAGTACATATGAAAGGACATGTTGGTATATATATAGGCAATGGACTTGTTGTTGAATGTTCTCCTGCTTGGAAAAATAAAGTACAAATAACTGCCTGTGGTAATATAGGTAAAAAAGATGGTTATAATACAAGAACTTGGACAAATCACGGCAAATTAAAGTTTATTGATTATTCTGCACCCAAACCAACTCCTACACCGACACCTACTCCTAGTCAAAAATTTAAAATAGGTGATAAAGTTATAATAAATGGACCACTATATGTAAGTTCAAATGCAACAAAACCTAGTGGAAGTGTTAAAAACAAAAAAACAAAGATAACTAGATATGCAAAAGGTACTAAACATCCATATAATACAACTGGAGATTTAGGTTGGATGGATGAAAAATCTATAAAAAAAGTGTAAAGAAGAAAATTTTTCTTCTTTTTTTTATTTTTTATGATATAATAAAATTGTCTAGGTAGTAAAAGAGCATTTAATGATGGGTAGGACTATCTAGACAATAAACCCTACTTATCATTAAGTGCTTTTTTATATCTTGATAGAAAGGAGGAATTATGAAAGAAATATGGAAAGACATACCTAATTATGAAGGATTATATCAAGCGAGCAATTTAGGGAGAATTAAAAGTTTAAAAAGGAATAAAATATTGAATCAAATAAAAAGTTCGGATACATATTTACAAGTTTTTCTGTGTAAAAATAATAAAGTAAAAGGTTATCAAGTACATAGACTTATTGCAAAAACATTTTTAAATAAAAAAAATTTTAAATATTATGATATTGAGGATAAAAATAATGCAGATATTGAAAAATTACAAGTAAATCACAAAGATGAAAATAAGCAAAACAATTTTGTTGATAATTTAGAATGGTGTACTCACAAATATAATATTAATTATGGAACAAATTTACAACGAGCCATATTAAAAAAAATTAAATCAGTTTTACAATTTGATAAAAATGGTAATTTTATAAAAGAATGGTCGACAATGACAGAAGCAAAAAAACATTTTAATTGCAAAAATAATGAAATAACAGATTGTTGCAAAGGTAGAAGAGAAACATATAAAAATTATGTTTGGAAATACAAAAATTAAATTTTTTGTATTTTTTTAAAAAAAACTATAGACAAAGTTATACAAATAGTGTAATATATACTTGTAAAAAAAATAAAGGAGGTAAAAGAAATGGAAAAAATGATGAAAATATTATCAGAAAATAAAAGAAAGGAACAACTAAGACAAAAACAACTTAGAAAAACAAAAGCACATGCAATAGATATTTTAAAAGCAACTTGGTTATGTGTTGGTATGATAGTATATTTTATAATATTAGCAATGATATAGGAGGTGAATAATATGAAATATATACTAAGAAATGTAAAATATAATAATTATCTAAAATATATTAATAAATGGAATCATTGTGTTTTAGATAAAAAAGAGGCAACAATATTTAATACTACAGAAGCTAAGAAAAGATTAAAAAGTTTTAAGCACCCAGAATTATGGGAAATGGTAAGAATATGAAATTTAAAGATTTTATAGAAAAAGAAGCAACTTCTAAAGATAGGTGTAAATATTATAAAGATTATCCATATCAAATACAAATAATGTTAAAAAAAGTATATATATGTGGGTTTAGATTTAATTTATATAAAAAACAGATAATATTTATGTTAAATGAAGCTTTAGAGCCGTTTGCAGAAGATAGAGAAGATGAAAATTTATTTAATTTATAGGAGGTAAAAATGGCAACAGAAGATGAATTATATGAAAGAATACATAATTTAGAATTATCAAAATATGCATTAGAAGATGAAAATGAAATGTTAAAAGAAGAAATAGAGTATTTGAAAGAAGAAATAGAACATATTATTCAAGATAGAGAAGATAACTATAGACCGATACCAATTTCAGAACAAGTAGGGGTGTATGATAAAGACTTTATTTAAAGCTCATACAGAAACAAAACATAAAAGATGATAAATTATACTAGAAAAGACAAAACAACGCAAAATGATACGTTTACGCAAAGATAGGAGGGCAATATGAGTAATACAAAAGGATTTGTTTATAATTATAGAAAAAAATTGGGTTTAACTCAAAAAGAAATGGCAAATAAATTAAATTTAATTTATAGAACATATTTATCTTATGAATATGGCAAAAGACAAGTGCCTGTTGATATTTGTATAAAGATATTAGAGTTAAGTGGAGAAGAAAATGATTACAAAATAATTAGATGTTTAAAAAAGGTGTATTATGACTAAAGCAAAATTTGAAAATATAATATGTCCCAAATGTGGATATTCAAACTTAAAAAAGAATTATTCAGTATATGGTACTTGTACAAGATGTGGCAAAACATTAAATGAAAAAGCAAAGTTTAAATATGAAATGTATGTAAAATTAAGAATGTGGAGGAAAAAATGAAAGAAAGAGTTTTAAAGTATATGCAAGATTTTGGTGCAATAACAACTTTCGAGGCATTTACAGATTTAGGAACCACGAGATTATCGGCATATATATACCTATTAAGAGCAGATTATCAAATAGACGATGAATGGATAAGTGCTAAAAATAGATATGACGAAAACATCAAATATAAAAAATATATTTTAGTAAAAAAATATTAATAAAATATATTTACAAAATAAAAAATATATTGTAAAATGAAATTGTAGTAGAAAGTAGGTGATAAGGTGTATATATTTAAAAATAACAAGAGGACTACAATAAGACAAGTTGAAGCAAGCAAAGTAATAGGAGTTTCACAATCAACATTATCAAGTATATTAAGAGGGAAACTTGCTTGTAGTAAAGTAATGGCTTATGCAATAACAAAATATTTTGATGAAAACGCAGAAATTGAAGATTATTTTGTAAGAAAGGAAGATTAAGAAAGGAGATGGAAAAGAAAGGATTTATATTATACAATTCATTTTATGAACCCATTAAAGCATTAAAAAACGAGCAACTTGGTAAATTGCTCAGAGCTATATTTAATTATACCATAAATAGCGAAATAACACAAGATAGTGACATTTTAGTAGCTTTTATGTTTATTAAAAATCAAATAGATATTGATACAAATAAATGGGAAGAAGAAAGACAAAAAAGAAAAGAAGCTGGAAGATTAGGTGGAATACAAAGAGCCATAAACAATAAATTAAATCTTTCTAGCAATGCTAAGCAAAGCTTAGATGTGCTAAGCAATGCTAAGCAAAGCCTAGCAAATCAAGCAGATAAAGTAGAAGTAGAAGTAAAAGATAAAGTAAATATAAAAGAAAAAATAAATAAAAAAGAAAAGTATGGGGTTTATGGTAGAGTAAAATTAACAATAGATGAGTATTTAAAACTTGTAAATGAGTTTGGAGAAGATTTTATAAAGAAACAAATTGATTTATTAGATGAATATGTTGAAGGAAATAATAATAAAAATCATTATACAAATTTTAATTTAGTTTTAAGAAAGTCTATAAGAGAAAATTGGTTTAAACAAAAAAAGGAGGGTAGCAGTAATAATGTATTTTTAGACATTATGAAAGATGATTATGGTAGATGAGAAAACAATAAAAGAAACTTTAACAATATTAAAAGTAACATATCCATCAGCATTAAAAGATTTGGATAAAAATACAGCAATATTAATGATAAATGTGTGGTTAAAAGATTTCAAAAACACAAAAAAAGAATTATTTTTAGAAGCAATTAACAATATTAGAAATAAAAGCGAATTTTTTCCCAATGTTGCTCAAATAAAAAAAGAAATAGCAAATTTAGAAGTTAAAGATATACCAAAAGCAGAAGATGAATGGCAAGAAGTAATAAGAGCAGTACATAAATTTGGTGAAAACATATCAAAAGTTAGAGAATATTTAAAGCCATATACATTTTACATAGCAAATAATATCGGTTATATCAATATTTGCAATTCAGATGAAGAAAGACAAATATGGAACAGAAAAGAATTTATAGGAGAATATAATGCACTAAAAGACAAAGAAATAGAAAACATACAAATAGGGGTAGAAGAAAGAACATTTTTAACAAATAATACAATATTGTTAGAAGAAAAATAGGAGGTAGAAAATGGAAAGTAAAGTATTAGAAAAAATAGTAAGTGATATTATTGCATTTAAAGAAGATAATCCACATATAGTAATAACAGAAAATGATATTAAAAGTATTATTGAGGGGAATACGGAAGAATTAATAAAAGAGATTAAAGAAGAATTAAATAAATATTAAGAGGTGAAAAAATGAAAGAAATAAGAACATTAAGAGCAGATGAGATAGATTGCAGAGTAAGCCAAATAGCAAGTAATTGGTTAACATTATTACTATATAAAAATGCAAGAGTAGATATGGACATATTAGATGAAACATTTGGGGTTATGAATTGGAAAAGAGAACATAAAAGGGATAATGCTAATTGTGTAGTTAGTATATGGAATGATGAAATAAAAGAATGGGTTAGCAAAGAAGATACAGGAACAGAAAGTTTTAGTGAAGCAGAAAAAGGCTTGGCAAGTGATAGTTTTAAAAGGGCATGTGTAAATATTGGAATAGGTAGAGAACTTTATACATCACCAACAATATTTATACTACCAAGACAAGATATGATTAAAAAGGGTTATGATAATGAATTTTTTGATAAAGGCAATGGTAAGTTTGATACTAAAACTAGATTTTATGTAGAATATATAGATTATGATGAAAATAGAAGAATAAAAGATTTAATTATTAGAGATAATAAAAACAATATAAGATTTAGTGAATTAACACAAGAAACTGAAAAAAGATTAGGCGAGAAAAATTTAAAATTAAGAAAATTAATTGAATTAAGAGAAGAAAAAGATAATGATTTTAGTAGAGAAACATTATACAAATATTACAATGTAGAAAGTGATAGTCAATTAACAATAAAACAAGTTGATGAAATAATAAAGTTAATGGAGAAAAAAGGTGAATAAAATGAGAGTGAAAGAAGTTACGCAGTGGCATGATAATATGTCAGTTGAAGAACAAGCGGGTTTATATTATCATTATTGGACTAAATTAGCAGAAGATTATTCTAGATTAGAAGAAAAATATAACAAATTGTATGAATTAAGGTGTGAAGAAAAAGAAATAAATGACAACGCAATAGAAATAAAATATAATGTTAGAAAATTACAAAGTGAAAGAGATATAGATTTTTATAGAGAAATGTTAGAAGATTTGCAAAAATATGTAGAACAAGAAGATTTGATAGAATATTTTAAGGAACAAAAAGATTTAGAGTTAGCTAACAAATTAGAAGATTTTATAGAAAAATGGAAGGAGAATAAGTAATGGAAATAATAGAAAGTCATTTATTAAAAGTATTTAGAAAAGATTATGAAGGTAGAACATATTATAAAGTAGGAATATCTAAAAAAGACCAAAATGGAAATTATGTTAATGGTTATTTAGATGTTAGATTTAAAAAAGATGTAGAACTAGAAGATAGAACAAACATATATATAAAAAAAGCATGGATAGATTTTTATTTAAAAGATAAGAAAACAATACCATATATTTTTATAAGTGAGTTTGAGACAGTAGACCAAACAATAGATAGAATACATAAAGAAAATAGTGAAGAACAAAAAACAGACCCTTATGAAGAGATGGGAAAGCAAGTTCAAGCAGAACAATACGAAATTACAGAGGATATGCTACCATTCTGAAAACATACGAAAAACGGCAAATAACAGACTTTTTATCAAAATAGTATAAATAATTAGTAAGGGGTAAAACAAACGAATTTGAGGGGGTTTTGATATGAATAATGAGGTGAAATTATGGAAGATAAAGATAAAGTTATAGTTGATTTTGATAGATACCACAAAGAAATGAATGAGTTGGAATTTTTAAGAGAATTTTTATTAGATTATATGTTACATTTGATACCAGAAGAAGAATTGAAAGAAAAAATAAATATAATGAATAAAAAATATCATTGGTGGGTTTAATATGGATATAGTAAATGAGTTACAATATAAACAAAAAATGTTAGATAATTCTATAAAATCATTAAGAAAAACAGGTATAGAATTTGCAGAAGCAGAGAAACAGTACAAGATGGCAGTATGTAAGAAAGCATTAGAATTAAGGGGAACAGATATGCCTGTCACACTTATACAACTAACAATATATGGTTATCCTGAAATTGCTAGTTTAAGATTTAAACGAGATTCAGCAGAGGCAATATATTTTGCAAATAGGGAAGCAATAAATGGTATTAAGTTAGAAATAAAAATTTTACAAGAACAAATAAATAAAGAGTATTCTATGGAATAGGGGTGATATATATGAAAGAAATATTAATAGATATATTAAAATGTATAGGTTTAATAATTTTGGGATTTATTGCATTTATATTATTTATTATATTTGCAGTATTTCCATGGTGTAATAATTGCTATGTCGGGCAAAAAGTATATGAATATGAAGATTTGAATGGCAATATAGGAAAAGCTTATCATTGCCAATATTCAGATGCTAGACAATATGCTAGAAAAGGTGGGCAAGGACAGCCAATATGTTTTTCAGGCAAAAAAACAATAGCAGTTAAATGGTATGAAGATAAAACAAAATATGGAAATTGTTTTAAAAGTATTTTTAAAGAGGAAAAATAAATGAAAACTAATGAAATATTACAAGAATTATTAACAGAAATGAAAATAAAAAATCATATAGAACATAAAGATATGATGGTAACAATGAAATATGGCAATTTAATAGAATTATGCATTAGATTATTAAAATTGGAGAAAGAAAATGAATAAGGCTGAAAAGCAAGTATATGAAAAGACTTTTGAATTGTTTAATGGGTTATGTGCTATATGTGGTAATAATCAAATAAATATGCACCATATACGATATGGAACTTTAAGAGGTGGAAGACAAACATATATGGGCAATGTTATACCATTATGTAAAAAACACCACGATTTAGTACATACAAACAAAAAGAAATATATGCCAATTTTAATTGATATGATAAATAAAAAAATGGAGGATTTATGAAAGTAATAGATTTGTTGAATAAGATAGCAAATGGAGAAGAAGTGCCTGAAAAGATAAAATGGAGAGATAAGATTTGGAAATATGATATTTATATGCAAGACTACACAGAAAAAAATAATGTATTATTTGAATATGGATTTAATACTCATAGAACTTATGACTTTTTAACTGATGAAGTAGAAATAATAGAAGAAAACAATAAAATAGAGAAATTAGACAGTATAGAAAAATTAGACAATTGGACAGTTGGTGTAGGTAGGGTTGATGAAAGAAATATAGAAGAATATATACATAAATTATTTAGACAACAATTTGAAATATTTAATAAATTAAATGAAATAATAGATAAAATAAATGAGATGAGCAATGGTCAGAATTAGTGAAGAACAATACAGACAATTTTTAAATAAATCAATAGATTATAAACAAAGTAAATATCATAATAAAAAAGTTGTATATGATGGAATAAAGTTTGACTCAAAAAAAGAGGGATCATATTATTTAAAATTAAAATTACTTGAAGAAAAAGGAATAATAAAAGATTTAAAAAGACAAGTTGAATGGATTTTAATTGAACCGTTTGTATTAAATGGTAAAAAATATAGAAAAACAAGTTACATTTGTGATTTTGCCTACAAAGACAAAGAAAATAAATTACACGTCATAGATGTAAAAAGTGAAGCAACAAAAACACAGGTTTATTTATTAAAGAAAAAATTAATGGCATGTAAACATGGTATAGAAATAGAAGAAATTTAGAAAGTGAAGTGAAATAAATATGAAATATGAACATAAAGACGGTAGAGATTTTGATTTTTTAATAGGAAAATCAATTATTAAAGTAGAAAAAACGAAAGTAAAAGATGAATATGGTTATGATGTTGATGGTTATATATTAACTTGCAAAAATGGGACTATTATAGAAATAGAATTAAATGAAGGCTGTGGTGGTTGTGGAAACGGTTGGTCTAGTTTTAATGATTTAAAAAAATTAGAAGAGAATAATAACATTATTACAAATATAGAAACAAAATATACAGAAGATGGTTGGGAAGACGATAAATTTACAATGTTTGTATATTATGAAGATGGAAAAATAAATCAATTAAAAGGTGATGATGGTTATGGTAATGGCTATTACGGTGGGGGATTTTATATAACTATTAAAAATGTATAAAGTCAGGAGTAAATAGATTTATGAATGAAGAAATAAAAGAAATAAAAATAAACAAGGAAAATGGAAGTATAACATTCATTAATAACAATATATGCTTTTCACAATTTGGAATAGCACCTGAAATATTGGATTTAATAACTAATTTACAAGAAAAAGTAAAACTATTAACGACAGGACTAAAAGCAACTGATAAAGCATATAAAGATTACAAATCAAGATGTGAAAAAGCAGCACAATATATAAATAATTTAGAAAAAGATTATGATATAAATGTATGGCAAGAAGATAAACATTGGGCTTATGTTTTATACATATTAACAGGTGGTGATAAAGATAGAAATATATAAAGATATAAAAGGTTATGAAGATAAATATGAAGTATCTAATTTAGGCAATATAA